>ERZ650311.2-NODE-2-length-255260-cov-9.578221_pt1 | contig 255260 bp, 258 predicted proteins | sample MGYA00376247_ERZ650311 | MGnify/ENA primary metagenome ERZ650311 (study PRJEB26733, sample SAMN07839324) | wastewater metagenome | biome: small river; feature: stream; material: water | place: USA: North Carolina | collected 2016-07-28 ... | reverse complement strand
GGGAACGCGCAATTCGTCGTCACGTTCCCGAAGCCCGGACGGGTTATCCTTCCTGAAAATGATCGTGCCCGTTTCCGTCTTCGGAGTCCTGAAGCTCAGTACGGCCTTGAACGGCACGAAATCGGCGGTCATCCAATCGCCTTGCGCGTGCGCGACGCCCATGGCGACCGCCTCGCCATCCGCATCGACCACTTGGACCGGAAAGGAGCCTTCGAAGTACCAGGTACCGCGGGCCTTTCCAAGCGCCGTGAGCGGGCTGGCGATGGCGGCGCCGGCCAAAGGTCGCTCGATGACGATCACGTCCGCATGCGCCGCCGGTCCGGACGCTCCAGGAACGTCCGGCGCCGCGGGCCGGGCGACCGGAGGAGAGGGCGGGGGGAGCGGTCGAGGGTGCCGATCGACGGCCGAGGAACGCGCGCAGCCGGCGCCGAGGACGACCGCAACGGACAGGGAAAGGAGATATCTTTTCATACGGTCGCCAAAGCGCCTTCGTGGACCGAAAAATCAAGAAGCGTATCTTCGTCGAGGAAATAAAAACTACCGTCGACACGCCCGCTCTCGAGGAAACGCGGGAGCCAATGACGATCGTCCGGCCACATGCGTTCGAACGGGATGTCCGTCAGCTTGAACCAGCGTGGGACCATCTCTTCCGTCTCGGAGGGCGTCCCGACATGCTCGAGGACGTCGAAGACATGGACCTCGAGCGTTTCCGGATCGGACGCGAAAGCGAACCGCAGGATGCCCGCTTTCGCGAGCTTGACCGCCTCCAATCCGCACTCCTCAAGCAGCTCCCGCTTGGCAGCCGCCTCGATCGTCTCTCCGGAGGCGACCTTTCCGCCGAAGCCGTTCCAGCGCCCTGCGCCGAAACCGCGCTTCTTCATGCCGAGGAGGATGCGGGCATCGTCACGGACGATGCAGAGCGTCAGCGTCTTGACCATATCCGTCATCGTAGCAGATGGCGGAAAAAAGAAGAACGCTCCCGCAGGAGGAGCGTCCTATCCGTCACTTGTTCATGAGGATCAGCGGCGTAGGCGCTGACGCGTCGTCGGTCTTGAGCAGTTCCTCGGCCAACGGCACGCTCACGCCTGCCTGGACGAACCCTTCGGGAGGATCGATGACCGGAAAGACGAGCGCGGGGGCGAACAGTTCCGACCCTCCGACGCCGTCCCACCTCCAAACCCGCTCGTTCACGACGGTCGGCTTGCCGAGACGGATCTCGACGACCTTGGCGTCACGAGGGATGTCCGTCGATCCGAACAGGCCTCCACGTTCGGCGATGGCGATCAGGCGCTTGGCGTCGGTCGCGGCCGGATACGAAGAGCTCTCGAAGCGGCGCGCCGTCAGGTTCGAAAGGCCCACTGCCTGTTTGCGACGGGCATCGATTTCGACGTTCAACCCATACGGCGACCCGGACTCGTCCGCGAGATTCTTTCCGTCCGCGACGTACGGGTAGACCACCGTGACGGTATCGGGAAGCCAGAACGCTTCCTTGTCGGCGGCGGCGAGATAACGAGGCCTCCAATCATCGCGCACGGACGGCGTCCCGTATCCCTCCTTTGAGATGCCGAATTTCGCAAGGAAGTCGTCGGCAGCCTTGATGGCTTCGGATGCGGACGGCATATCCCCTTCCTTCAACCGTTGCGCGTCCAAGCAGGCCTGATCACGGCATTGACGTTCAGGGCGGTCCCATTCGGAGTTCTCCCGCATGGAAATCGTGCCGGCGAAAGCGTCGACGTTCACGACATACCCCTCCCGCCCATCTTCGATCAACGTGAACGATCCCACGGAAGGACGGCGGAGCTTGGCGAGATCCATGAGGCCGATATCGAGCCCACGAAGCGCGGATGCCGGCAAGGATGTCTTCACGTCCGCGGCGCGCCGGTAGACGTCGACGTTCGCGGCCAGATCCGTGATCTCCCCTCCTTCATAGACGTACTTGTAATAGGTGGGCGTCCAATCGGCGGGAAGGAGCTTGGCGCCCATGGAAGCGGCGGCAGGAGCGAGCGTCGTCGCTTCCTGGAGAGTGCCCGATCCTGCCGCGGCGGCGGCTCCATCCCCGGCGGAGGAAGGGCGGATGCCGAGGCGCCCGAACGCTTCCGTGCCGACACGGGCGATCCCGGACGTGCGACCGGCCGGCGCCGAGGCATGGCGCGGGGCGAAAGAAACCATCGCGACCAAGGCCATCGCGGCCAGCCCAGGGACCAGGTACCGCATAGGGCGGCCGGTCAGGAAATGCAGGAAGGTGTTTTGAGAAGTCTTTGTCATGGAAGTCATGAGTCGGTTCTTAAGCTGATCCAGGAAACGATCGTCGATCGGGGCATCAGGCCGCAATGAGGCCATCTGGACGATCAACGAGCGCAGTTCCGTCTCGCGTCCACGAAGTCCGGGGTCAAGGGCATACAGGTCATCGAGGATCTCTTGCAGGCGGAGAGGCGTCATCATAGGAGGCGGATGAAGAGGAGAAGCAGGAGGATGGAAGCGGGCACGTCCTTGCGCAGCCGCGAGACCGTCCGCGAAAAGGCCATCTTGCAGGCCGCTTCGCTGCGTCCGGTGATCGCCGCGATGTCCGCGTACGGCAGATCATCCCACAGGCGCAGGAGCAGGATCTCGCGCTGGTCTTTCGGCAGGGCTTGAAGATACGGGCGGAGTTTTTCGATCCGCTCCCGCGTTTCGGCGTCCTTCTGCACGTCCGCGTCGGACTTCAGGTCCCAGACGTCGTCGATATCGACGGCCTCCCGCGCCGCCCGATAGTGATCGACGAGCGCGTTGCGGGCGATGCGGTAGATCCACGCCAGGAAGGTCCCCCGTTCCGGGTCGAACGTCCCGATGCGGCCAAGTGCCTTCGTGAAGGTCAAGGACGTCAAATCCTCGGCCGTCTCGCGGTGCTGCGTGCGGTAATAATGATAGCGGTAGACCTGCCGGACATGGGCGTCATACAGGTCTCCGAAAGCCTTGGAATCCATGTGGTTGCGGTGAGAGCGCTCTCTCACCAGTGTACTACGCTCATGGGCGCCGAAGGTAACAGGTCAGCGCCTATCTACATCTTGTAGTACGATCGCATTTTGAGTACCATATGTAGTAGAGCTGTGCATAACCGTTTTTCGCCCATGCCAGGCTGCCTCAAAGAGTACCGATGTCCGCAGTGCAGGAAACTGCTGTTCCGCGGGGTGCTGGTGGAAGGCGACGTGGAGATCAAGTGCCGGCATTGCCATGCCCTGAGCACCGTATCCGCCACGATGCACCACCGCCTGCTCTGCGGAGTCGATCCCTGCCCGAACCGGATTCCAGTCGAGACAACCCCGTAAGCGCCCATCCCCAGAAGCTCCAGAAGCTCGCGCAAGCGGGTTTTTTTATTCATCTTCCGTTCCTATGCCTCACGCGCGCGCCCGCGTCCGATCGAACGTCGATGCCGTCGAGACCATCGAAGAATACCTGGACCGTTCCGACTGGCGGGTGAACGCCAACGCCAACCAGGGCTACTCCTTGGGCGGGATGATCCTGAACATCTCCGGCAAGCTGACGGCGCGCTATTGGCTCGATCGCGTCTATCCGAAAGCCGTGCGTTCGGCGCACGTCTCGGGAGATTTCCACATCCACGACCTCGACCTCCTGTCCGGCTACTGCGCGGGCTGGAGCCTGCGCCAGCTGCTGGAAGAAGGCTTCAACGGGGTGGTCGGCCGGGTGGAATCAGCTCCGCCCAGGCATTTCGAGACGGCGCTCGGCCAGATGGTCAACTTCCTCGGCACGCTCCAGAACGAGTGGGCCGGAGCGCAGGCATTCTCCTCTTTCGACACCCTGCTCGCCCCCTACGTGAAGAAAGACGGCCTCTCTCACGCGCAAGTCAGGCAGGCCATCCAACAGTTCGTCTTCAACTTGAATGTCCCCTCGCGCTGGGGCATGCAGACGCCGTTCACCAACATCACGCTCGACTGGACCGTACCCGTCGACCTGGCCGAGACGCATCCGCGCATCGCCGGCGTCGAGCAGGAGTTCACCTACGCCGACTGCCGCGAGGAGATGGACCTCATCAATCAGGCGTTCATCGAGGTGATGACGTCGGGCGACGCCAAAGGACGCATCTTCACGTTCCCGATCCCGACCTATAACGTGACCAAGGATTTCGACTGGGAATCCGAAAACGCGCGGAGGCTCTTCGAGATGACCGCGAAGTACGGTATCCCGTACTTCCAGAACTTCGTGAACTCCGACCTCGACCCGAAGGATGTCCGCAGCATGTGCTGCCGTCTCCAGCTGGACCTGCGCGCGCTCCGGGCGCGCGGCGGCGGCCTGTTCGGTTCGGCGGAAATGACGGGGTCGGTCGGCGTCGTCACCATCAACCTGGCAAGGCTCGGCCACGTCGCCGCTTCGAAAGCCGCCTTCTTCCGGCGATTGGGAAGGCTGATGGACCTGGCCAAAGAGTCGCTCGAAATCAAGCGCACGACCGTCCAAGGCCTCATCGACCGCGGGCTCCTGCCGTACACCAAGCGCTATCTCGGCACGCTGCGCAACCACTTCTCGACCGTGGGCCTCAACGGGATGAACGAGGCGGCCGAGAACCTCCTCGGCGGCGACATCACGACCGAGGAAGGCCGATCCTTCGCGCTTGAGGTGCTCGACTTCATGCGCGATCGCCTGGTCACGTATCAGGAGGAGACCGGACACCTCTATAACCTCGAGGCCACGCCTGCCGAAGGCACGACCTACCGTTTCGCCAAGGAAGACCGCGCGCGCTTCCCGGACATCGTCCAATCCGGCACGAAGCAGGCCCCCTACTACACCAACTCCAGCCACCTTCCGGTCGGCTACACGGACGACCCGCTCTCGGCGCTCGATCATCAGGACGACCTGCAGGCGAAGTATACCGGCGGCACCGTCCTGCACCTGTTCCTCGGAGAACGCGTCCAAGACTGGAAGGCTTGCGCGCGGTTCGTCCGCAAGGTCGCGGAATCGTACCGGCTCCCCTACTTCACGCTTACCCCGACCTTCAGCGTCTGCCCGACGCACGGCTATCTCTCGGGCGAACAGCCCGAGTGCCCGAAGTGCGGCACCCGCTGCGAAATCTGGTCGCGCATCGTGGGGTACTTCCGCCCGATCGAACAATGGAACGTCGGAAAAAAGAGCGAGTACGTCCATCGCAAGGAATATGCCTTGCCTGCGACGCAGGAAACCTCCTATGCGCATCGCCGGGTACCAGCCGCTTACGTTGCTTGATTTCCCGGGCAGGGTGGCCTCGACCGTCTTCACCCAAGGCTGCCCGTTCCGATGCGCGTACTGCCACAATCCCGAGCTGCTGCCGATGACGGGAGGCGCCATGGATCAGGAAGAAGTCCTGGCGCGCATCTCCAGGCGCAGCGGCTTCATCGATGGCGTCTGCGTGACCGGCGGCGAGCCGACGGTCCAGCCCGACCTTCCGGAATTCCTGGCGCGCATCAAGGCGCTCGGCTTGGCCGTCAAGCTCGACACCAACGGCCTGCATCCGAAGATGGTCGGATCGATCATTGAACGCGGACTGGTCGACTACGTCGCGATGGACCTGAAGCACGTCTGGCGCCGGTACGGCGAGGTGATCGGACCGGTGGCCGCCTCGGCCGCCGATAACTGCCGCGCGACACAAGCGCTCCTCGCGTCGTCCGGCGTCCCGCACGAGTTCCGGACGACCGTCTGGCCCGCTTCGCATTCCGAAGAGGGCCTGCTCGAAATCGCGGACGGTCTGGAGCCTGGCTGCCGTTATGCGCTCCAGGAGATGCGTTACGGGAAGACCCTGCAGCCCGACCTGGCAAGATCGGCTCCGACCGATCTTGAAGCCGTCGGCGAACGCATCCGAGCCATGCGACCCGATCTCCGACTGGAAATCCGCGCCTGAGCGCCGTCTTCGGCGCCTTCCCCGGATGAAAAAAGCGCCCTTCGGCGCTTTTTTCGGATCCTCATACGAGGCCCATCAACCGATCCAGTCCTGAAGTTTCCGATACTTCCCGCCAGCACCGAGATTCGCGCAGCGGGCATCCAAACCCCATGTCCGGCCTGCTTTCGCCGAAGCGAAGGCCAACAGGGCCAGCGCATAGACGATATGCTCGTCCACCAGGTACGCGTTCGCTCCGATCTTCGGGAAATCAAGGACCGGGAAATAATAGAGGAGCATCATGAGGGCGCCGAACAGGGAACTCAGCCGCACGCACAGGCCGAGGATGAGCGAGATCCCGATCAGCGTCAAACCCCAGACATTCAGGAAATTGACGACCGGCAGCAGGGCGTCGGATGCCAGCAGGTGGTAAAAGGCCGTGAACGTCTTGGCGCCCATCAGATACCCTTTAGCCGACCAGCCGCGGGTAAAGAGGTGGGAGGTGCCTGCATACAGGAACACCCAACCGAGCGCGATACGCAAAGCCGCCAGGAACTTCTTGTCCGATCGATCGAGACGATCCGTGCACCAGGAACCCATAGGGAAAGGTTATGAGTCTTTTTTACGAAGGATGAAGGATGCGGAAAGCATGAGCAGGGCGGCGTAGAAGACCAAGCCGTAAAAACACGATGGGAGGCCGAACCCATAAAAGTTCGCGTGTCCGGCGACGAACCAGGCGCGCAGTTCCTGCACGATGAACGATCCGGCAAAGGCGGTTCCGAGCATGGAAACCGCCAGGACGCCCCATGCCGATGACCAAGGCTTCATCCCGCCGAAACGCCCGGATGACGCCAAGCCCAAGAGGACCAGGAACATCGCGAAGCCGTACCAGCAGGCCGGATAGCCCAGAAAATACGGGCAGGGCTCGCTGAAGGCGCAGCTTCCGCTGAAAAGCTTCACGCCGCTCAGATACCCGGAGAAGATCGCGCCTGCCGACGACAGTCCGAGCGCGGCGCGGAAATAGCTCTTGGCGTCCATAGGTTCAGCCCTGACCCCCAGTTTTCTTATCGAGCTTCTCGAGGCCAAGCCAGCGGAAGCCGAAATAGATGACCGCGGCGATCACGGTGAAATCGATGAGCGAGGAGAGGAACCCTCCCCATTTGACGCTCGCCGTGCCGATGCTGAACGAGGCCTGGGACAGGTCGCCGACCTTGCTGGTCAGCAACCCGATCAGCGGATTGACGATGTCCTCGACGAAAGCGGTCACCAATTTGGAGATCGCTCCGCCCATGAGAAAACCGACGGCGAGCCCGACGATGCCTTTCTCGCGGATGAAGGTGATGAACCCATGCATAGGAACGTCATTTCTTGAATCTTAAGGACATCGAATTCACGCAGAAACGCTCCCCGGTCTTGTCGCGGGGCCCGTCGTCGAACACGTGGCCGAGATGGGAGCCGCAACGGGCGCAGGAGATTTCCGTCCGTGTCATGCCCAAGCTGCGGTCGGTCGTCTTGAGGATCTTCGCGGGATCGATCGCCTCCCAGAAGCTCGGCCAACCGGAGCCGGAATCGTACTTGGCGCCGGAGGAAAACAGTTCCGCTCCGCAGGCGCGACAGGCGTACATCCCGTTTTCCGTATTATGATACAACTCGCCCGAACCCGGCGGTTCCGTCCCCTTCTCGCGCAGGACATGATACTCCTCCGGCGTCAGGATCTTCTTCCACTCATCTTCCGTGCGGATCATCTTGTCGTTCGTCATGGCGGAAGCATACCACGTCCACGCTCATGGTAGAATGAGGGTGATATGCCCATCTGGGTCCTCTATGCGCTCCTGGCTTCCGCCTCGATGGCGGCCGTGAGCGTGATCGACAAGAGCGTGCTCGCGAACTGGATGACCGACATCCGGGGCTCGTTCTTCGCGTTCAGCGTGATCGAGATGCTTTCGGGCATCATCGCGCTCCTGTGGCTCGGCGTCCCTGCGCTTCCGCCCGTCCAGCTGCTGGTCGCGCTCGCCTCCGGGGCCGCCCTCTCCCTCTCCACGTTCTGCTACTTCCGGGCGATCCAGCTCGGGGAAGTGTCGCGGCTCGTACCGCTCGCCAGCCTCTCGCCGCTCGTCGTGGCCGCCTTCGCGGCGCTGGTCCTGCAGGAGATCTTCCCACCGATCAAATATGCCGGCGTGCTGTTCATCGTCCTCGGCGCGCTCCTGGCTTCCCTCAAGCGCCTGCGCGGCTTCCGTTTCGGCAAGGGCGTCGGATGGATGCTGCTTTCGATGCTCCTGGTCTCGGCCGGCGCCATCGCCTCGAAACACGCGCTCGCGCAATCGGACCCGTGGACGATCTTCGCTTACGGCAAGATCGGCACGTCCTTCGTGGGCGCCCCCTTCCTCGCGTCCGGCTACCGCGCATTCGCCTCCGCCGTCAGGAAGCACGGGCGGATCGTCCTCTCGTTGACGGGCCTGAGCGAGGGCCTCACGTCGATCACGACCATCTTCTTCCTGTCCGCGAGCGCGACCGGCTACGTCACGCTCGTGAACGCCTTGGTCGGCACGCAACCGCTCTTCCTGCTGCTCTTCACCGCCCTCGCGATGCGCCACTGGCCCGGCATCATCAGCGAGGAACAAGGGGGCGGGCTCCTGGCGCGCAAGATCGCCGCCATCGCCCTCCTGCTCGCCGGCGCGTGGATCGTGGCTTAGCCTATCTCCACCAGAAGCAGCACGAGAGGCCGCAGACGAAAAAGACGCCCTCGCAGGCGTCCTTTTTCTTCTCAAAGTTCTCCCAAGTCGATCGTCCAGTCGATGCGGATCTGCGAGACGAAGTCCGGGATGTGGCTGACCATGAGCAGCGCTCCCTTGTACTCATCGAGCGCCTTGGCGATGATCGGCAAGTGGCGGAAGTTGATGTGATTGGTCGGTTCGTCGAGGATCAGGAGGCCGGGACGCATCAGCACCAGGCGGGCGAAGGACAGCAGGGCCTTCTGGCCTTCGGAGAGGTTTCGGATGGTGGTGGCGAGCACGCGGCCGTCCAGCAGGAAACCGGCAGCGATCGAACGGAGGCGCTGCTCGTCCTTCTGGACCATGGCGTTCCACAAGCTGTCGAAGGCGGTCTGACCGAAGTCGAGCATGCCGAAGTCCTGGCGATAGTAGCCGACCTGGACGTCCTTGCCGATCGTCACGCCCTCCGCCTTGAGCGTGGCGATCTTTTCCAGGAACGTGCTCTTGCCGATGCCGTTCGGTCCGGCCAGGAGCATGTGCGTGCCTTTACGCAGCGTCAGGTCGGCATCCTTCACGACCGGCTCGCCGTTCTTGACGATGCCGATCTTGTCGATCTGCAGGATCTGCCCGTTGAACTCGAAGGAGAACTCCTGCGCGGGGATCTCGAAATCGCGGATGGTGCGGTCCTCCCGGCGGACATCGACCATGCTCTCTTCCGCTTCTTCCGCCGCCTCGCGCATGCGCTTGGCGACCGAACGGAGCTTGCCGCCCTTGTGGGCGAAGACTTCGGCCTGCTCGCGCTTCTTCCGGATTTCGGCTTCGGCGCGGGCGTTGTTCTGGCGCTCCCGCTCGACGCGCTGCGCGATCTCCTCGACCACGTTCATGTAGTTGCCGGAATACTGCTCCACCTTGTGGGTGTGTACGTCCAAGTACAGGACGCCGTCGGTGAAGGCGTTCAGGAAGTCGGCGTCGTGCGAGATGACGATGACGGTCTTGTCGTACATCATGAGGAAGCCGGTCAGGTGCTCGATGCCGGCGGCGTCGAGGTTGTTGGTCGGCTCGTCGAGCAGCAGGATGTCCGGGTCCTGGATCAGCGAGTAGGCCAGGAGCAAGCGCGCCTGCTGGCCGCCGGAGTGCTCGCGGACCTTCTTCTTGATGTCGGTCGTGAGGTTCACGGCGTCCAGGACGTCGGCGATGCGCTTGTCGAGGTTGTACGGCACGTCTTCGCCGAAGGTCGAGCCGAAATAATCGCGGACCGTCATCTCCATCTGCTCCGGCGTGACGACCTGCTTGGCGATGCCGATCGTGGCGTCGTTGGGCGTCGTGAAGATGCCGCCGCCCTTAGGCGCCTGCTCGCGCAGGATCAGGCTGAAAAGCGACGTCTTACCGGCGCCGTTCTGGCCCATGAGCGCGACTTTGGAGCCGTTGCGCACGCTGAAGCTCGCCTCATCCAGAATGGGCTTGTTCTCGCCGTAGTCGAAGACCACGTCGCTGAAGCGCAGGACGACCGAATCGTTTGCCATATCGCAGGCAGTTTACGGAAAAAAGCGATGGTCGTCAAGTGATGGACCAACGCCAGAATCAAAAGAGCGCCGAGCGAGAAGTGCCTCGTCGGCGCATCGGACCCGTACCGGGACTTCAGTCAGCGACGCCGGTTCGGGGCGGTCGGAATGAAGTGCGCCGCGATGACCTGGGGCGTCAGGCGCACCCCGCCCCGCAGGCGGAAGAGAACCTCTTCACCCTCGCTGAGGAAGTATCTGTGACTATCACGTCCCATCACGTAGCGCAGCTGCCCGACATCGACGCACAACTGCCACTTGTTTTGCCCCGATTTCCGATCGTAGTACTGCTGGCGCTTGAGCTTGGCCACGCGGTAGCCCGCGGCCTCCAACCGTTCCCGGAAGAAGCCGAGGACCATCCGTGCGGCCGGCAGGTCCTGACGGAGCTCTCCGATCGCGGCCGCCTTCAGGAAGGCATCGACCGGATCCATGCCGTTGAACCTCCCCAGCTGGCGCAGTTCCGTGAACAGCGCCTTGGAGTCGTCGGCCGCGACCACGACCTGCACGAGGAGCCGCATGTAGCTGTCCTGGTACCGGTCCGGCGTCAGCCGACGCAGGAAGTCCTCTCGGGCCTTCGGCGGCAGCTGCATCACCCCATCGACCGCATCGGGACAGTGCTCTAGGCACGGAGCGGCGACGGCGAGGATGGCACTGACCGTCTCGGCCGACAGCTTCCCCCGAAGCTTCTGCCAGAACTCGAAGACGCTGACCGGATCCTTCACCGCACAGATCATGACCAGCGAGTGGAATTCCTCCGTGGTGCAAATACCCCAGAGGGACTGTCCGCTCAACGAGTCATTCCCGCAGTGCAGGAAGTCGCGGAAGGCGCTATACGAACTCCGGCCCTTAGAAGGCGCCGCCGTCTCCAGTCGGTACATCAGGGCGAGCACCAGTTCCCCTTTGGGGACCTCGGCCTCCAGCGCCGCCGCGACCCAGCTGCCGTTGCGCGCGCCGCACCGGCCGTACGCCTCGAAGACGTACGTGGAGCGCTGGGGCAGCGGGAGCGTCTCGAGCACCTTCGGGTAGCAGATGAGGAGTTCCGCGCAGTGCGCGCGGTCCAGGTGCGCCCTCAGGAACGTCAGGCGCTCCCCCTCCGGCACCACCCGGGCGAACAGCTCCGGGTGATCGGTGATCCAGATTGTGCCGATCGAGCGGTCGATGTAATCGCCGTCGTCGTAATATCGGTCGACCGCCGCAGAGAGCCCCTCCTTGGTCAGCTCGCCGCGCTCGGCCATGGCCGTGAGAGCAGCGATCTCGCTGAGGAACACGTCGTGGGAACGGGTGAAAATGCTGTAGGACAAGGAATCCTCCGATCATGCCTTGTGCATGGTGAGGTAGGACTGGAACCGCCAGTCACGGCGTCATCTTGATGGAAACGAGCGTAAATGCCGAGAAGGATGACGCTTCTCGGACGTGGAAAGATAGCATAAAAACCCTGAAATATCAATGCCGTGAACGCCTCAAGACCGATCACGCCTCCGTCCCGATCGCCTGTGAAAGATAAGCATAACCATCCTTCTTGAGCAGCTCGACCAACCCGGCATTGATGCTTGAAATCGCCTGCGGCCCTTCATAGATCATGCCGGTGATCAGCTGCAGGAGCATCGCGCCTTTCTTGATCTTGGCGTAGGCGTCCTCGGCCGTGAAGATGCCGCCGCAGCCGACGAGCACGAACTCGCGGCCATGCTTCCTGAAAAGGTAGGAGATCAGGTCGTCGGACAAGCCTTGCACGACCTTGCCGCTGATGCCGCCGACATCCGGAACATCCGCTTCCTTGATAGCCGGATTCGATCGGTCTTTTGCGAGGTTCGTACAGACGAAACCGGTCACGGCATGTCTCCGCGAGACCTCGACGATACGGTCGATCGTCGCCGAGGGAAGCTCGGCCGGCAGCTTGAGGAAGATCGGTTTGCCCGGCGCGGGATCCTCGCGCCGAATGGCCGAGAGCAGGCGTTCGAGCTTGTCCGGGTCGGTGAACGGTTCGCCACCGAAGGCGTTCGGACAGCTGATGTTGACGGTGAAATAATCCCCGATTCCCTTGTTCCTGAAAGCCAGGTACGCCTTGACGTAATCGCGGATGCCCGCTGCCTCTTCGACCGTTTTCGCGTCGTTGGTCTTGGCGATGCTGATGCCGACCGGGAAACGGAGATCGCGCTTCTCCATCCGTTGGGAGATCGCCTCGCAGCCGTCGTTCTTGAGACCGTAGTAGACGACGAGCCCTTGGGACTTCGGCAGGCGCCAAAGATGCCTCCCCCTGTTCCCCGCGCACGGTTCACCGGTCACCGAACCTATTTCCTCGTATCCGAACCCGACAGCGGGCAGGATCGACGTCAGCTGCGCGTTCTTGTCGAAACCCGCCGCCAGCCCGACCGGATTCTCGAACCGGATGCCGGCGACCGTCTGCGCGAGCGAAGGATGGGAGTAGCCGAACAAGACACGCGTCAAGACACGAAAGAGGGCACGTCTCCCCAGGAAGCTCCCGACCATCACGGCGCTGTCATGGACCCGCTCCGGATCGAGCCTGAAAAGCGCGCGTTTCAGGACGCGCTTATAGAGGAAGCCGATGATCCCGTTACGCGCCTTCAAAAAGATACTCATGCCCTGCATGCACGTCATGATACCACTTTTGACCGAAATCCGGTTTCCGGCTATCCTTTCCATGCGTTCGGGGGTCGTCCAATGGTAGGACAGCGGCCTTTGAAGCCGTGAATCTTGGTTCGAGCCCAAGCCCCCGAGCCATGCCAAGCGCCCTTTCGAGAGACCGGGAGGGGTGGCACCGAGGAAGACCCGGCCATTTGCCGGGTCTTCTTATTTTCAAGGAAATTCAAGAGCCTAAGCGCAACACGATATTTGAAGCGGGCGGTCACTCAAAAAAACAGACCGCGCGAACATGGTTCGCGCGGGGACAAAGGGTCCGAGGGCAATGCCAAGGACACAGGGTGCAAGAGCCCAAGGGCTACTTGCGAACGACGAGGAACAGGTAGTGCTCCTCGAAACAGCAGTACTCGGGGCCGCCCCAGCGCAGGGTCAGCCCGCGACCATCGCGGTTACTGTAGAGGCACGGAACGCAGCGGTCGCCGCCGGGGTCCACCCAGGAGGAACCGAGAGCCGCGACCCCCCGGTCCATGCCGTTCCACTTCGCCTTGCCGTAGGCCAGCAGCTCGGCGAGGGTGGCGAGACGGTAGCCCTTCTGGTCGATGACCGCCTCGATCTCGGCGGTGGTCATGCCCCGGCCGCCCAGATCCTTCTGGGTGAGGGTGAGCATGTCCGCCACGTCCGCGACCGGGCCGGTGATCGGGAGGTTCGCCTCGGTGATGTTCGGGTGGACGTACCGGAACCGGCACGCGGCGATCATCGCGGAGAGGCTGATGCCATCACGGCGGACGAGACGGTCGGCCAGCTCCCCGCAGAGCGAGGCGTCGGAGATGATCCGGCGCAGGTCATCGAGATCGCCGCCGCGCTCGGCCACGGCCTGGGCCAGCTTGTGCGCGATGTCGGTGGCGACGCCCGACACGCTGATGAACTGGCCGATTTCCTTGTTCTTCGACATGACATTCTCCTCGATTGTGGGCGCTTCCTCTTCCCTGCCAGGATGGCAGGACCTGGGCCTCGCCTCAAAGGTGCGATATGCGAATGAAATCATAAAAGGGCGATTTTGTCAATATTTCATGACATGGACTGGGCAAAAGAGGCTCCTGAGCGTCCGAGGTGGTTCGAATCCAGCAGCGGGAGCACGCCCGGAATGAATCGTTCCATGACCACAGGCCTTCTTCTTATCCGTACGTTAATATAAAAATCGCGCCCGTCCGGCATGGAGCGAAGCTCGCTCATTGCCGCGCGAACGCGTGATGGCTGACTCGGGGGACGAGTGCGGATCCCCCTGCTACCCCTTCTTGCTCTTGCGGGGCTTGGCGCGGTCGCCGCGGAACTCCCGGACCTTCTGCCCGGGCAACTTTCCGCCGTGCTGGGTCGCGATGTGGTGCGACAACCGGTGCGACTGGGCGGTCTTGAACTTGCAGATGCGAGGGCAGCGGAGCGGCCGGCGACCGCCTTCCCGGAAGATGCGTCATATAGATGACGGATGCCGCCATCACGACGTCCAGCAGCAGGACCGCGTACACGAGCGAGAGAAGGATTTTCTTGATCATGCCTTCAGCTTCGCTTCCACGAGATATCGCCTCTCATCCCGACGGGCGAAAAAGAGCAAAATACCGTCGTCGTAAACGGTCGGCAGGACTTCCTGGATCGCGCAGCAGTTGCGGGTATGGATCTCGCTGAAAAGAGGGGTGATGAATGCGCCATCGAAGAATACGCGGTCCCCGCTGACGTCCTTGGCGATGAAGCCCAGCTTGCCCGCATACGAGAAAAGATAGCGCGGATCGGAAACTCCGTACGTCTTCGTGAAACGGATGCCGTCGTAAAAGATGTCGGTGCCGATGCCCGACATCCGGCGGACCTGGTACGTAAACGCGGGTTTTCCTCCGACCATCCGCGCATCCAGGACCAGGCCTTCGGCTCCATATTCCATGGCCGTCTTCAGCAGAAGGATCTCATCCTTGAAAAGGGAGAACGTGCTTCCGAGAATCGGGTTCAAGGCGCTTCCCCGGAGCGTATATCGATGGCCGTCCTCGATCCAAGCCTCCACGAACCCCTTTTCCGATTCCTCCGGCTTCAACGGGACGCGGCGCATCGGCCGTCCATCCTCGGTAGCGGAGGCATCCTGAACGAGCATTCCGCCCTCGGAGCGCAGCCGTTCCTGGGCGTGACGGCTGTCATCCCAATCCCCCTTCAGTCCGAACGCATGCTCACGATACGTATCCGTATCGATCGCGGTCCCAGCGACAAGACCACGAACCGGACGATTCGGCGTCGCGACTCTCGTCATGGACGACCGGGGATGGTGAGCGACGATCATCACGATGACGGCGAGCACGGCGCAAAAGAAGATGGCCGTCAGCGCAGGGTATCGACGCGTCTTTCCGACAGGGTCCGTTCCGCGTTCCTGTCTCGCCTTTTTTCCCACGTAACGCACGTAAAGGGCGTTCGTGAAAATCGCCAGCGCGCAGATCCAGGCGACGAGCATGAGCTCGCCATATTGCAGGGCGTTCCTGTCCGCGAAATCCAGGATGAAAAAGACGACGCAAACAAGAAGGGTCCCGTAGTATCCGGCACAGGCCATCCAGTGATCGTGCAGGCCTCGCGCCGTCCAGGATGTCCAACGGGACATCGCCAGATTCACGAGAAAGAACGCCGTCAGTGCGACCGGCGGCAGGATGAGGAATATCTCGACATCCCCCATGAAAAAGATGCCGTGCAGGCCGAACCGTCCTTCAAGAGCCGTCAGGATGGTCAGTGCCGATGCCAGGACGAACGCCCCGGAAAGGAAGTAGAGCGTCGGAGCGAAAAACCGTTTCATGCTTTCAGTCTATACTCCCTGAACATCCCGCAGCAAATAAGAATACGGGGTAAGGCACAGCGCACTAAAAGCAGAAACCTCCGTCTACAGAACGTAGACGGAGGATAGTACGCGGCAGGCTTCTTGCCCACCGGACACAGAGTCGGACCCTTCCAGGTCCGACGTGACCGTACCACGGATGACGAAATATGTCAACCCCCACCCGGACGCCCGGACCAAAGGCCCGGTCATGATGACCGGGCCTTTCCAAGAGACTCAAGCGACAAGGCGCGGCGCGCTTATCGGGAAAACGTCACGTCGCTGTACTGGATGACCGGCTCGATATCCGTGAACTTGGCGATATCTCCCTGGAGCTCTTCGGCATGCGGCATGAAGGCCGCAAGAAAGGCTTCGACGGAATCGAACGCATAGTTGCACATCGCGACGTACGCCGCTTCCGTTCCCGGCAAGGCGCCGCCGATGCCGCGCTCCACCGACACGCCGCGCATCGATGATCCCAGGAGTTCCACCGCCCTGGGCATGTGCATGTTCAGGTAATAGTCCCAATCGAACTTCGCGCCTGCCTTATTGGGATAGAAGATGTTGACCTTGATCATCGTTTCGAGATAAGGGTTTTCTTGGCGCGCCGCCACGCCGTAGCGCGGTCGGCACGACCGGATTTAGAGGCGCCCGCGAGCGCGGCATCCGTAGCCGGAAGGGCGCCGAGGGCGGCAGACGCGGCCGCATGCAGCGGGTGCACGGTCGCGGGGGCAGCCGCGGCGTTCCTGACGGCGATGAGATAACAGGCGCAGTTCTGGACCGGGTTCGACGTCCACTTCACCGTATAGGTGCCGGGTGCCGTCACCTGCTTGACGGCGATGGCCGCCTGGACGCCCGTCTCGAAATTGCCGCCGAAGCTCAGGTAAGAATCGATGACCGTGAAGCCGTTGTCGGGAACGGCCGTGTGCTGGAGCTGGCCCGAGTCACCGCCCCAAATGGCGATCAGGGTGGCAGGACCATCGACCGTGATGCTTCCGGGCGTCTGGTTGGAGCCGGGGGCCAGGCTATAGACCTGATCGACCCTGCCGCCGTTCTTGATTTCGATCAACGCTTGGGTGATCTCGCCTGCCGGGTACGCGGTCTTGTCGAAGGTGAGCGTGTGACCAGGGCCTCCGTTCGCGGAAGTCGCTGACCAGAGCGCCGTATAGAAATCCGAACTGAAGTAGATGTTCGGTCCGCTGAGCTGGGACCACGCGTTGTGATAGCTGTCCGTCGGCGCGGCGAGGTTCCTGACCCAGCCCATGCTGAGCGCAAGCAGCGTGCTTCCGGAAGCCTGCGTGACGACCGGCGGCGTGACCGAAGGATTCGTGCCGAACGTATCGTTCTGCGCATACAGCACATGCGCGCCGAGCTGCGGACCCGAGACGGGAGGCGTGACGAGCTGGATGTCGTCGGTGGCGGTCGCGGACCAGTTGCCCGCGCCGTCGCGGAACTGGGCGTAGACGGTCTTGAGGCCGTCGCCGGAGGAAAGCGTCCAGGCGGTGGTCGCGGCGTAGGCGACCGGCGCGCTGAAGGCGACGCCGTCGTTGGAGAAGCGCATCTGCGCGACGCCGCTCGCGTCATCGGTCGCGGCGAGGGAAAGCGTGACCGCGGTCTGGGAAGTGCTCGTGGCTCCGCCGTCGATCACGACCGTGCCGACGGGCGGGACGGTGTCGGCGGGAGCGGCCGCGACCGGAGTCTGCATATCCGACTGGATTTCCGCAGCGGAAAGCGCGCGGCCATAGACGCGCACCTCGTCGATAAGGCCCTTGAAACCTTCGTTCCCGAAAACGGCATTGTTGCCGATCCGAAGAGCGCCCGCTCCCGACGCCAAGCTCCCGCTGACCGCCGTGCTGCCCGTCAAAACGCCGTTCACATACACCGAGAGCCGAGTGCCGTCATAGACGGCCGTGAGATACGACCAGGCGCTGGCGGGAATCGCCGACGGAGAAGCGGCCAGTCGATAATTCCCGTTGACATACGCATACGCGTTCGGACCGATGCCGGACCCCTTCGCGTACATCACGTACGGAAGATTGCCGGGGATCTCCTTGGCGATGACGGTCGGTTCCGCAGGCTGGGATGCCTGCGGATTGACCCAGGCCGAGAGCGTGAACGCGTTCGACAGCTGCAGAAGCGGCGAGCTTGCCACCGTGACGCGGCTCGTAGAAGAGCCCTTGAACGTCAAAGCCTTGCCGAACTTTCCGGTCGACCAGGTCGCGTTCGAGACCGTCCCGCTCAGGCCATTGCCGGAAACGTCGGAGACGGTCGTCCCCTGCCCTTCGTTGAAGCCGTACGCTGCGATCGGTCCCGGCACGGCAGCATGGGCGCGGACGGCAGGAATCCCTACTAGGATGAGGGAGAAGGCGAACAGGAGGCTCTTGAAGCGCGCGGTCGCATTTCGCATAGGCTCGTACATGACGTTAATTGCGGCAAGAAGAAAACTGGACGGATGCCCGAATGGGCATCAGCTTCGTGATGATAGACCCGGAAGGGATTCCTGTCCACGTCTCCGGGTCGATGACGCCATCCGTCGGCGACTTTCAGTCCGAAAGCTCGGCGATGACGATGAACCGTTTCGTCGCCATGCCGATCGGATAGGAAGTCTGGAGCGACAGCAGGCGGCGCGTGCCGTCGCCCTGCGAGAGCACCGAGAAATCCTGAGGCGTCACGATCTTCGTCCCGATCACCGCGTACGTGTACGAGGTCCCGGAAGCGTCCGTCACGACGATCTCATCCCCCATCTGGACCGAAGGGAGCTTCTCGAAGACGGTCTTGTAAGATCCCGGATTCCAAAGATAGTCGCTGGAATGTCCGAAAAAGTACGCATTGCCGTACTGCCCGGGGAACGCGGTGCCGGGAAAGTGCACGATCCCGTTTTCCAATGCCTTCTGATACCCATCTTCCGTGTCGGTCGCGGCCTCGGCGATCGGCGCTTCGATCCCGAGCCTCTTGATGGTGAGAAGCACCGGGGGGGCGCCGTGGAAGGAAGAGGACGCGGCGGCAGGTTCGATGACGGCGTCGGATACGATGTCGCGAGGATACCCGCCGAACCTGGATTGGATCCACGGCCAAAGCGCGATGAAGACGGACGCCAGCGCGGCGGAGAGCGGCAGGACGATGTGCAGGTGGCGTCGCATAGGAGGAAGTGCCCGTCGTTATGCCTGAATGGTAGCAGAAGCCGGCGTCGGCGGGCAACGCCTGCGGCCCGCCTCCTCGGAGGAGGAGCTTGACAGGATTCTTCCGTTCCGGTAAATACTTAGGTTGATGAACTACTTTACCTCCCCATGCCTACCCCGACCGTCGAACGTCTCAGCCGGCTGATGATCGAAGCCGGTCGGCTCATCCGTACCCGCCTACAGGGTCCGGAAGGCGCCGTCGGACTCCTCTCGTATCTCCAGATCGCGACCCTGGGCTGCGTCCATGAGTCCCCGGAGCCGCCGCTCATGAAGGAGGTCGCCACCCGCCTCCGCGTCACGCCGCCTTCGATGACGCCCGTCATCGAAAGCCTGACCGCCGCCGGACTGCTGCGGCGTCGGCCGGACCGCAAGGATCGCCGTGCCGCGCGCCTGCATCTGACGCCGGAAGGCCGCAGGATCCTGGCGGCCGCCCGCCGCGCTCACGCCGAAAAGATGCGGGCCATCCTGTCCGTGCTCGGTCCGGAAGATCGCGGCAGTCTCGCCAGGATCCTTGAACGGCTCGTCCGAGAATTCCGTGCCTGAAACCTCATTTGATACGCTATGAACCGACAAAAAAAACTTCTTATCGTCATCGCCGCCGCCGTCGCTGCTTTGGCGATCGGCTATGCCGTCTATGCCAAGACGCGTTCTGCCAAGCCGGCGTTCGGGACCGTTGAAGTCAAGCGCGGCGACGTACGTTCGACCGTCGACCTGACCGGAAAAGTCACCGCCGCCTCGGACGCGGACCTTTCCTTCGAGCGCGGCGGGACGATTTCCCGCGTGGAAGTGGTCTCCGGCGACAAGGTCCGCCGAGGGCAGCTCCTCGCCTCTCTCTCCGCCGCCGACGCCGCCGCGCAGTACTCCCAAGCCCGCGCCGGCGCCGATGCCGCCCAGGCGCGTTACGATGCCGTAAAGAACGGCGCCCGCCCGGAAGACGTGGCGGTGAGCGAAGCGCAAGTCACGGCCGCGCGCACCGGCGCGTCCGAAGCCCGCAAAGGGCTCTCCGACAAGGTCGTGGACTCCTACGCGAAAGCGGATGACGCCGTCCGCGGGAAGACCGATACCTTCTACAATCAACCGACCGGCACCCTGCCCACCCTTACCTTCTTCATCGGCGACAGCCGCCTGACCTCGGACTTGAGCGGCCGCCGCTACGCCATGGAATCCGAGCTGCGCGACTGGCGCGCTTCCTTTGACCGAGCTGGGACGGGAGCGGACCCTTTCACCGCCTCCGCCGAAGCGAAGACGCGCATCGTGACGATAAAGACGTTCCTCGACGAGATCGCGCTCGCGCTTGACATGATCGACTTGCGGGCCAACCCCGGATTGACGCAAGCCGCCGTCGACGGCTGGAAGGCAGGCAATGCGGCGGCGCGCGCCAACCTGACCGCCGCCCTGTCATCGCTTTCCGCAGGCGAAGCTTCGGTGCGGGCGGCGGATACCGCCGTCGCCGTCGCCGAATCCCAGAAGACCCTGAAGACGGCCGGTCCGACCGCGACTGACCTGGCCCTTCAAGCCGCCTCGCTCGCTCAAGCCCAAGCCGCCGCTCAAGCTGCCGCCGCCCAGCTGGCGAAGGCGGCGCTCCGAGCCCCGTTCGATGGCGTCGTCTCCCGCGTGGCGATCCGCCAAGGGGAAATGGCCGCCCCCGGCGCCCCAGCCGTCTCGATGATCTCCTCCGACCGTTTCGAGATCGACGCGCTCGCATCCGAAACGCAGGTCGCCCAGCTGCATCCGGGCGATGCGGTGAACGTCACCTTGGACGGGTACGGCACCGCCGTCCCCTTCCAGGCCGAAGTGGTGCGCACCGACCTGACGCCCGTCGCCCTCGGAGGGACGAGCGGGTATTCGGTCAAGCTGCGTTTCATCCGGGAAGACGCCCGAATCAAGGACGGTATGACCGCAAACATCCATGTCGAAGCGGCCTCGGCCAAGGACACGCTCATCATCCCCCGCCAGTCCCTGTTGCTGCGCGGCAATGACGCCATCGTCCTCCTGAAGAAGGGCGGGACGTTCATCCAGCAAGCCGTCACGACCGGACTCGTTTCCGAAACTTCCGTCGAGATCAAGGACGGCCTGCACGAAGGCGACCTCATCGCCGATTTCGGCGGCAACCGGTAAACCTATGAAAAACCGCAAGACGCTCATCATCGCCATCGCGGCCTCCGCCGTCGCCATCGCGTCCGCGATCGTCGGTTACGCCATCTATGCCGGCGGGCGGGTCTCGGTGGACAAGGCCGAGATTTCCGCGCCGCTCATCTCCCTGTCTCCGCAAAGTTCCGGCACGATCGAAGAGGTCGACGTGCGGGCCGGCGACCGCGTCCCGGCCGACTTCGTCGTGGCCCGCGTAGGCAACGAACTCGTCAAGACATCCGTCGCCGGAGAGATCGTCACGGCCCATGCCGACATCGGCAAGCTGGCGAACCGAGGCGAGCCGGTCGTCACGATGATCGACCCCACCGCGCTGCGCGTCGTCGCGCGCGTCGAGGAAGACAAGGGACTTGAAAGCATCCGTGTCGGCCAGACCGCGCGCTTCACGGTCGATGCTTTCGGCTCGAAACGCTTTTCCGGCATCGTCGACGAGGTAAGTCCCACTTCGCGCGCTTCCGGCATCGCCTTCTCCATTTCCGACAAGCGAGAGGCCAAGGAGTTCGAGGTCAGGATCCGCTTCAACGTCGACGACTACCCGGAACTCAAGAACGGGATGTCGGCCAAGGCCGTCATCCTCAAGGATTGATATGGCCGCGAACGATGCCGCCGGCCGCCTGCGCTGGCTGGTGCTCTTCACCGTCATCGTCGGCACGTTCCTCGGGCGCCTCGACCAGACCATCGTCAACCTCGCGTTGCCGAAGATCATCGACGACTTCCGGATCAGCGTGAGCTCGGCAGGCTGGATCGCCACCGCCTACATCCTGGCCAACGCCGTCTTCGTCCCCATCTGGGGGAAGCTCGGTGACACGCTCGGGCGCAAGCGCATCTACATGATCGGTTTCAGCGTCTTCATCGTCGGCTCGGTACTGGCGGGTTTGGCGTGGAATCTCGGTTCGATGATCGCGTTCCGCGTGCTGCAGGCCATCGCGGGCTCCGCGGACTATCCGACGGCCATGGCCATCCTGGCCGTGACGTTCCCGGAAGAGAAGGAGCGCGCCCAAGCGCTCGGCATCTGGTCGGCTTCCTTCGCGGCCGCGGCGGTCTTCGGGCCGCTCCTAGGCGGGCCGCTGATCGACAACTTCGGCTGGCGCTCGGTCTTCCTGATCAATCTGCCGGTCGGCGTCGCCGGACTCCTCCTGGCGCGAGCCTACATCCACGAATCGAAGTCGGACCGACCGCCGATCGCCTTCGATTGGTTCGGATCCATCACGCTCGGCGCGGCGCTTTCCGCCCTCGTCCTCGTGCTCGACAAGGGCCTCGATTGGGGCTGGATTTCGACGAAAAGCGTGATCGCCTACCTCGCCGTCGCCGTCTTCCTCGCGATCTTCGTCCGCATCGAATCCAAGCATCCCGACCCGATCGTGGACCTGAAGTTCTTCCGGAACTCGATCTTCGTGAACGCCCTCGTCAACAACTTCGTGGTCTTCATGGGCATGATGGGGAGCATCTTCCTCGTCCCGCTCTTCGTGCAGACCTTCCTGGGTTTCAACGCCACCGAGACGGGCTATGTCTTCCTTCCGATGGCGGCCTGCCTGATGATCGGCGCGCCGCTGGGCGGACGGCTGACCGGCAAGGTCCAACCTCGATACGTCATCGGCGTCTCCACCGCCATCGCCGCGGTCGGCATCTGGATGTTCTCTTTCCTGGATCCGAAATCGACCCTGCTCGACGTCATCGTCCCGCTCTCCGTCATGGCCTTCGGCCTCGGTTTTGGCATGGCGCAGCGCACGTCGGCGGTGGCGTCGGCCGTTCCGCCGCAGGAGATCGGCATCGCGTCGTCGATCCTGGCGCTGGCACGCAACATCGCGGGCGCCTTCGGCATCGCCGTCTTCGGGACGATCCTGACCGACGCCACCGAGAGCAAGCTCCTGGAAATCGCCGCTTCCAGCGCCATCAACGATGCCGCCGCGAGCGGACCGGTCGCCGCCCTGATGATCCTGAAGGCGCAGGTCGCGGCCTACGGGACCGTCTTCCTGACCGCCGCGGCCGTGGTGGGAGTCGGCGCGATCGGCGCGTTCGTGATGAAAGACCTGACCATCCGCAAGGGCGAGCACATCATAGTGGAGTGATTCGGCAACAAAAAACCTCGCCCTCATGGAGGGGCGAGGTTTTTTGTTCGTGCATGCAAACTATTTCTTGAGATACCGCCGCATCGACAAAGCCGTCGCCAGGAGCGAAAGAAGCGTCACGGCGGCGAACTGCACGCCGAAGACCTGCAGCCATTCGTTCCGGTAATAGGCGCTCACGCCCACGTCGGTGCCGAAGAAGGCCCGTACGGACGGCTCGGTGAGACCGATGACCGGAAGGACCGTCGCCGCGACGATCCCGAGCGCGATGATGTTGAACAGGAGGGTCTCGATCAGGAACGGCAGGCGGACGAAACCGCTGGACGCGCCGACCAGGCGCATGATGGCGATCTCTTCCCGGTGGATATAGATGGCGACCCGGATCGTATTGAAGACGATGAGCAGCGAAATGAGGGCGAAAACCAGGCTGAGGGCGAGCGCCGCATTCTCGACCTTGCCCGTGACGGACGTCAGGCGCTCGATCAGCGCGCGATGATCTTCGACCGTCTTGTCGACCACCAGGCTCTTGACGGCCGGGCTGTCGAGCGCCTCAAGGATCGGCCCGTATCCGGAGGCCTCCTTGGCCTTCACGACCAGGACCGCGCCGAGAGGGTTCTCGCCGACTTCCTGGAGCGCCGAGAGGATTTCCGGTTCCGACGCGTGCGTACGCTTGAACTGTTCGAGCGCCTGGTCGCGCGAAATGAACTGGACGTCTCTCACTTCCGGCAGCGAGGTCAGGTTGCCGCGGACCCCGAGGATGCGGTCGTCGGAGACGTCGGGGCCGAAATAGACCGAAACGTCGACACGGTTCTCCACGGCCCGGATGGCGGCGCCGGAGAAGAAGTTGACGATGACGAGCAAGTTCAGCGAAAGGTACGTCAAGGTCAGGATCGAGATGGTCATGAGCGAAAGGCCCAGGTTCCTCCAGAAATCCTTGAAAGCGAACTCGACGACGCGGGTGGCGGAGACGATCATGGGATGGAGCGGCTAGATCAGGTATTTGCCTTCCTCGTGGTCGGCGACGATCTCTCCGGCATGGATGGTCAGCACGCGCTTCCGCAAGGCATTCACGATTTCGCGGTTATGCGTGACCATCACGACAGTCGTGCCGAACTCGTTGATCTTCTTGAAGATGTCGACGATTTCGGCGGTGTGGATCGAATCGAGGTTGCCGGTCGGCTCGTCGGCCACGATGATCTTCGGCCGGTGCACGAGCGATCGGGCGATGACGACGCGCTGCTGCTCGCCGCCCGAGAGCTGTTCCGGATAGCGCTTTTCCTTTCCGGAAAGATTGACGATGCGCAGGACGTGCGGGACGGTCTCGCGGATGCGCCTTCCCGGCACGCCGGCCACCTCAAGGGCGAAGGCCACGTTCTCGTAGACGGTCTTCTTGGGCAGCAGCTTGAAGTCCTGGAAGACCACGCCGATCTGGCGGCGCAGGCTCGGGACGTCCTTATCGCGGATGCGTCCGATCTCCCAGCCGCCGATCTGCAGGGAGCCGCCCGTCGGCTTCTCCTCGGCGATGAGCAGCTTGACCAAGGTCGATTTGCCGGTGCCGCTCTGGCCCACGATCGACACGAACTCGCCCGGCCGGATATGCAGGTTGATGTTCTTCACCCCGACGATGCCGGGGGCGTACATCTTGGAAACGTTCTTGAGGCGGATCATGCCCTGACAGTATAGCAGGAAATCGACGAAGCAAAAACACGGCGTTGAAGCCGTGTTTTTACATGGAGCCACCTCGGGGAATCGAACCCCGGACCTTTGCTTTACGAAAGCACTGCTCTACCGGCTGAGCTAAGGTGGCATGGAGCGGGTAACGGGAATCGAACCCGTCTCTCGACCTTGGGAAGGTCGCATACTACCGATGTACTATACCCGCATTTCCAGGCCCGTCAAGGGTACAACGGATGCCTGGAGAAATCAATGGATGAAAAGGATGATCGAGGCCGTCTTCTTCCGGGCTTCCAGATAGTCGTCCAACCGGATCGGTCGGACCAGGATCTCGTAGAGATGGACCTTCGTGACCTTGCCCCCCTGCTCCTGGCGCTCGGTGACCCTGAGGACATGATAGCCGAACGGGCTCTTCACCACCCCGCTCGTCTCCCCGGGACTGAGACCGAACGCGGCAGTCTCGACTTCCGGGGCGAGCAAACCGCGACCGATCTCTCCGCGATCCCCGAGCGTCGTGCCGACGTCGGCCGCCTCGCTGTAGGCCAATGCCACGTCTTTGAATGCCTTGCCGGACTTGAGCTCCGAGAGCGCCTTCTCCGCCTTCTTTCGGTTTTCGGCGTTCAGAGCCTCATCATCCTGGATGGCCTTCTCGAGCTTTTGACGGATGAGGGATGGGCGCAGGATATCCGTCTTGAACTGCGACGGCCGGAGCCCATACATCTGCCGCAACGTGTCGGCGGCGCGCGCCTCAGCCTTCGCTTTGCCGTTCGGAGATGCCAGCGCCGACTGATCGATGACCGTGGCGTCGTACCTGGCGGCGACATCTTCGGCCGTCACGACGATGCCGTATCTCGAGGCCAACGCCTCCGCCAGCGTATCCTTGACGAGCCGGTCAAGGACGCGGCGTTTCAGTTCAGCCTCATCAGGGAAGGCGGACCCGGATGGGGCACGGTCCCGCTCGGCATCGTAGAAGCGTCGCAGCGCGGAAAGCTCGTCCTGGAAATCCGAATAACGGATGACCCGGCCTTCGACGATGGCGGCCGGGTACGGCAGCGCCTTGGTGACGATTTCCGCCACCCCCCCGCGCCACTGATACCGATACAGGAAGAGACCGAAGATGGCCGAAGCGGCCGAACCGAAGACGAACAGGAACAGCCAGGTCCGCCGGCGGGCGAACCATGGCGCGGCGACTTTTGGTTCAGCGTCCTGCGACGCGGCGGGAATCGGCATAGGCTTCATAAGCTTTCGGATCGATGAACATCACCCGCCATTTCTTCGGATTCGACCAGTCCGGTTCCGCCGCCGGGGCCGCCGGCGACGATTCCGAAGACGGCGCGGACGCGCCCTCCTTCCGGAGGACGACGACCTGCTCCCCTTCCTTGCGCAGCCCGAGCTTCAGCCGCGCTTCCCGCTCGAGATACTCGCCGCTCTTCAAGGAAGCCTCCAGCGAGGAGACTTGGAAGTTCCTGACCTGGAGACGCCCCGCCTCCTCGTTCAGCGAGCGGATTTCCGCGTCGATCTGCCTGGATTTCAGGTATTCGCGGGTGAAACCGACGCCGGAAACCGCGACCAGGACGGCCAGCATCGCGACCGACCAGCCCCAGAGACGTGACGCGTGTTCGCTCTTCTTGCGCATACCGTACCGATGGTATCACGCGTTCACGGACGGAGGAAGCGTAGGTGGTCTTCCGTCGTGACGTTCCCGCAGGAGCTCTTTCGCCACACGGCGCTCATCCCACGGATGCAGCTTGCCGCCTCGGCCGACGATCGCTTGTTCCGCGCCCTTGCCCGTAAGAAGCACCACGTCGCGAGGTTCCGCCAGGGCGAAAGCCTTGGCGATCGCCTCGCGCCGATCGTCGATCCGGAAAAGCGTCTCCCCATCCTTCTTGCCCGTCTCCAGGGCGCCGGAGGCCACCTGCTCGATGATCAGACGCGGATCGTCGTCGTACGGATCCTCGTTCGTGACGATGACGACGTCAGCCTTCTCTCCGGCCAACCGGCCGAGGACCGGTCTTCGGGCGATGTCGCGCCCGCCGCCGGCCGAACCGAGGACGTGGATGATGCGAGCATGCGGCATCCGCTCCACGGCGGCATAGACCTGTCTGACCGATTCCGGCTCCGGCGCGTAGTCGACGATGACCGAAAAATCCTGCCCTTCGTCGATCCGTTCGAAGCGTCCCGGAACGTTGTCGATCTTGGCCAAGGCCTTCACCATCACGTCGAGCTGCAGCCCCTGCGACAAGCCGACCGAAATGGCGGCGAGCGCGTTCAGCACGTTATAGCGCCCCGGCATCTTGAGATCGAAGCGGGCGTCGCGCACGGAAAAGCTGGATCCTTCCGGCTTCAGATCCACCTGCAACCCCTTCACCACGGCCATCGGCCAAGTGACGGTCCCGGCCGGCTTGTCGGAACTCTCCGCCAGGAATCCGTATTTCTTGTCGGCTTGCGCGTCCAGGAAATCCCAGGCGTGTTCCGATTCGAGATTGGCCACGATGACTTTCTTGACGCCGCCGCGCATCGGCAGCGTCTTGCGCTTGTGCTTGGTCAGGTGGCGGAAGAGCTTCAGCTTGGCGTTCTTGTAGTTGGCGAAGCCGCCGTGCGCCTCGATGTGCTCCGGCGTAAGGTTGGTGAAGACGGCCACGTCGTATTCGATCCCGAGGTGGCGGTACTGGTCGAGCCCTTGGGACGACGTCTCGATGACGGCATAACGGCAGCCGGCTTCGACCATGCGATGCAGCGTCTTCTGCAGGAAGAAGCGCCCGGGCATCGTCATCTTCATGTCGTTCAGGACGTCCTCGCCCGCGATGCGGAAATTGACGGTCGACGTCAGGCCGACCTTCTCCCCCGCTTCTTCCAGGATGCGGGCGATCAGGTTCACGACGGTCGTCTTGCCGTTCGTGCCCGTCACGCCGATGACGATCAGCCGGCGCGAAGGCCAGGCATACCAGGCGGCGGCGAGATGCGCCAGCGCCCAGTGATAGCCGCGCAAGAGCGGCTTGGGGACGAATTTCTTGATGGAGGAAAACATGGGCCCAGGATAGCATACGGACAAAAAAACGCATCCGGAGCCGGATGCGGAATCAGCGCTTGTCCTTTTTCTCGAACAGACGCGCGTCGAGACGGCTCGGACAGAGACAGAATGACCGCTCGTCCGTCCGGAGCGACTCCACGAGGTCCATGAACCGCACCGTATCCCGGCGATCGACGGCCCTCATGTAAAAGGTGCCATCGTCGACGATCCGATCGATCATGCATGGGATATCCTTGAAGCGGCCGATCGAACCCTTCGAAAGGGCCGGGTCGTGGGGTGTCATGCCCCGCGCACGGAGCTCTCCGCGCGCGCGTTCACCCAGCAGGGTGCAGGCGTGCGCGTACCACGGCCAGCTCGGATGATGCTTGAGCTTCGGGAAGAGCGAGACGAGCCGTTCCCTTTCCTGCCCGCCCATCGCCCTGCAGAGCTCGACGATCGCCGTCGCATGGGATCCGATCGTCATGGTATGACCGACCGTCGAACGCAGATGCTCCATCGCGTACTGGATCCTCCAGTACAGGACCGGGTCGTTCCGCTCTCGCCAAAGCGTCCTTCCGAGGGCGCGGCGAGCCTCACGCACGTCGTCCTTCAAGGGAGAGACATGCTCAAGGATACCCTCCCGCCACACGACGTCGATGAGCCGTTCCAGCGTGGCGCGCGGATCGTCCGCGATGCGCCGCAGCGAGGCGGCGTAGGTGTCGTACCAGGCGTCAGCGCGGGCCTTGAGAGCATCCCGTTCAGCGGAAGAAAGACCGTCCATGTTCGTCATCGTCTGCCTCCTTGGCTCTGGTTCATGCGGACGGATGACGCAGCATCTCAACACGGAAACCCTTGGATGTCAAGCCTCTCCAAGACCCGGATCAGGAAAACAAAAACGCACCGCCGGAAAGCGCGTGCGAAGATCTACGGTCCAGCCGCAGGGACGAACGGAGGGTCGTCGGCGCGAGCCAAGCCCCTGTCAGGCACCACGTCCCGTTCCTCAAGCGTGAGATAACCGCACCGGAGAGCGAACCAGGTGAGGTCGCCGTTGTGACGAAGGTCGAGCTTGTCCAGCACATGGCCGCGATGCGTATCGACGGTCTTGACGCTGATCCCGAGTTCGTCCGCGATCTCCTGATTGGGCAGGCCCTGCGCCAACCGGATGAACACCTGCTGTTCGCGCGGCGTCAGCGGGGCGACCCCTGTCGTCTTTCTTTCCCGTCTCATGAATGACCTTCCCTTCCGTGAATCCAATGGATACGAAACGTACCGAGCGCGCCCATGGCATCATGACTCCCGAAGCATGTCAAGATGCCGAAGAAAAAAGGCGCCTGAGCGCCCCGCAGCACCTATCGGCAATAGCCGAGCCGCCGCCCTTCTTCGACCGAGTGAGCGTCGAGCGGGAGTGGGTGCTCAAGCGGTGGCACCCGCGGCAGCGGAGAAGAGAGCACCGTCTGAACATCGGCCGACGTGCCGCGCGAAGGATCGGAAAAGGAGCCGAGCTCCCGTTCCGCCGCCAGGAGAAACTCCTCGCCGCGCGAGGTCAAAGCGATATGGGCGGTCTGCCACGCGGCGGCGTCCATCGGCGGCGGGGAGGAGCACTCCAGATAGTCGCACTCTTCAAAATTCCCGAGGAGCCCCCATATCGTCGTCCCTGCCCACCCCACGAAATCGAGACCGGGAAGCTGTGCGCCAACCGCCGAGCACCGCTCCTCGACGCGAGCGGCGAGTACCTCGCCGGACATCGGCCCTTTCTCGCGTAGGACGCGCAGGACGAGCGCCTTGATGAACAGGTTCATCTGGTAAGCCGTGGGCTCCATGTCTTTCCCCTTCGTGATAAAGAACTGCCGTTTCAGCTATCCGATTCCCAAGACTGTACGCAGAGTACATGACGCGGCAGGCCGGTGCAATAGGCTTGTATCCATGCCCAACCCGTAAGCCCGCATATGGAAAAGCCATTCAAAAATTTTCGCTTTCCCGTTATCATTGAAACCTGGTCGAATCATTCACCGCTCATGCCCATGAAAATCCTCGCGGCGATCTGGCTTTCAGCCATCGGCACTTTCGGCCTGGTGAGCGCGTATCTCCTTTCGAACGAGAAGAACATCAATGCGCCAGGAGAACTCGGCGAGGCGCTCTCAGCGCTGGGTATCGTCCTTGCGGCTTCGCTGCTCGTCCTGACGGCGATCGTGAAAGTTAAAATCGCGCTCTCCTCAGCCTCCGTACCTCGCTCCGGAACTGATCGCCGCGGTCGAACTCGTTGATGAAGAGGCCGAAGGAGGCGCAGCCGGGCGAGAGCAGCACGGCCTCGCCTTTCTTGGCGGCGCGTGCGGCATGAACCATGGCTTCGCGCATCGAGCGGACGGTTTCCCCGACGCGGACGCCGGCGGCGGAAAGCGCCGCAGCCATCTTGGGCGTGGCCGTGCCTTCGAACAGGATGACGTCTTTCGCGCGCCGTTTGACGGCCTGCGCCCACGCGCCGAACTCCAGCTCCTTGTCGGCCCCGCCGGCGATGAGCACGCCTTTCTTTTTCCCGAAAATGGTTTCCATTGCGGCAATCGAGGCTTCCGGCATGGTGGCGGCGGTGTCGTTCCAATAGCTGACGCCGCGCAGATCGCGCACGCGCTCGAGGCGATGCGGGACACCCTTGAAGGCGCGGAGGGCCTTACGGATCGCCTGGGGCTGAGCGCCGCGCAGGTACGATGCCCCGGCGGCGAGGAGCGCGTTCCAGGCGTTATGTTCTCCGGGCAATCGGACGTCAGAAACATCGAACAGGACCGTCTCGATCCCTTGGGTGCGCAAGATCGCCTTCTTGCCGCGATAGTACAGGCCATTCTGCCCGTCCGAGACGGTTTTCATCGAAGCCCAAAAACGCTCGCCGCGGACGCGCGCGCCCATCTTCCTCGTATATGCGTTATCGAGCGGGACGATGGCGATGTCGGTCGGGAGCTGCCAAGCGTAGATCAGCTCCTTGGCGGCGGCATACTCCTCCATGCCGTCATACCGGTTCAGGTGATCCGGCAGGACGTTGGTCAGCACGGCGATGTCCGGACTGCGCTTGGCATGCGCGAGGCCTTCCAGCTGCCAGGACGAGAGTTCGAGGACGATCGGTACGGCCTTCTTCGAGGTCATCGCGGGCGAGCCGAGCGGCGAGGTGCGGATGTTGCCGGCCACGAGCGTCCTGCCGAACGCCGCTTCGAGCATCGCGCCGATCAAGGCCGTGACGGTCGTCTTGCCCTTGGTGCCGGACACGCCGATGATCGGATGCGTGCAGAGGCCGAAGAAGATCGACATGTCCGATTCCACCGGCACGCCCGCCTGTCGCGCGATCTCCAGATACTTCGAACCGCGCGGGACGCCCGGGTTCCGGATGATCATGCCCGTGTCCCGGAAATCCTCGTCACGATGCCGACCGAGCACGTAGCGGACCGGACGAGCATTCCGACCGAGCGCCTTACGGAACGCTTCCAAAGCGTCGATCGACGTCTTGAGGGCGCGGCGGTCCTTGAGGTCCGTGACCGTCAGCCTCGCGCCTTGCCGCAGCAACCATTTCGACACGCCCAAACCGCCTTGGTTGAGCCCCAAGCCCATGACGGTCACGCGGAGGCCTTTGAAATCCGGGAGCATACGGTGACTCTCCGCCGTTTCAGCGGCCACGGAGGGAAAGCTCGTACATCACGTCTTCAGCCCGACGGTAGTGGCCGCGCGCCTGGTCGTATTTGGTGCGGAGGTAGCCGGAATAATCCATGGCGTCGAGACCTGGCATCAGGGCGTCGAGACGTTTCTTGATCTCGCCGGCTTCCGCGTCGCGCTTGGCGGTGACGCGGGTGACCATCAGTCGGACGGCTTCCCCGACGGCGTCGCAAAGTCCCGCGATCTGGGTCTCTTCATCCATGCCTTCGATCGGCGTCAGGCCGCGGTTCCAGGCGAGCTGCGCGACGAAACGCGCCTCGGCATACTCTTCCAGCGCCGCGCGATATGAACCCTCGTGCGCGAGCCGGGCGTTCACGGAAGCCTTTTCCCCGATCGCTTCAAAGGCTTGGTCGGCCTCGGTGAGCAGGAGCTTGGCGCCTGACTCGTCATCGCGCTGGACGGCGAAAATCGCCCGCTTGGCGGCGTTCTGCGCTTTCGCCGCAAGCGCGATGATCTCCCGCCGCGCGGCATCGAACGTCTCGTGTTCGCGCTTGAGCCGATCGAGCAGATCTTCTGATGGCATAGTGCGGGAATCGTACGCCTTGCCGCCCGGAAAATCAAGAAGAAAAAACAGGGGGGATCCCCTGTCTGCGCCTACAGCGCGTTTTCGAACCGCCCGTATCCGCCCTCCCCTGCCGACGGAGGCAAGTAGCAATCGAGCGAAGCCTTAACCTCACCGTCGGCGGCCTCGTCCAGCCGGACGACGGCCAGCTTGGTGAACGGCCGCCCCTTGTACTCCGTGTACGAGAGGCGCCATGCCAGGAGAAAGAAGGAGAGCGCGGGAAGAAGCCACTTCAGGAACCCGAACGACCATCCGAACGCCAGGTCGCACAGGATCGGGAACGAGGCGAAGCAGATGTGGACAAGGACGACGGCCATCGACATCCAGGGCGCGCGCCGGAAGGTGAGGATGATCCGGCGGCAGAAGGCTTCGATCCTCGGGAACGGCGTACGCGTCTCCACGGACGGCAGGATCATGTCGCGCTGCTCGATCCAAGTACCTGGATTCAGGTAGGTCATGAGCCGGTCGGCCACGTTGACGTTCTTCACGCCCAGCACGTGCGTATGGCCGGCCACGACGTATTTCACGTCAGGATTGGCCTTGGCATAGCGGTCCAGTTCCTTATCGATGCGGTCGGCGTGCATCGTGCTGGCCAAGAGCGCCCACACCGTCCGAAGGCTCGTCTTCCGGCGGACGCTCAGGAGATCGACGAAATACATGTGGAACAGGACGTCCGAGGCCAGGTAGATCCAGATGATCGGCGCCCAATACGGCGAGCGCGCGAGCGTCGAGATCCAGACGGCGCCGTGATCCTGCATCCGGCCGATGTCCGGCATGAACAGGCGCTTGAGGGTCATCGTCAGGCCCGCGTTCATGTAGTAAGGCAGCGGATAGTTCATGAACCGCTGCGCCTTGCCCCATTTCCAGAAATACAGCTTGCCCCAAGCCCAACCGACGATGATCATCGCCGCGAGGAACTCGAGCAGTCCGAGCGCGACGTTGCCCGGCGAAAGGAGAAGCCGCGGGGTCCTGAAGATCGCCAGGAGCGCGCCATGGGTCAGGAGCACGGCCAGGAAAGCGAACGGCAGGATGCCGCCGCCCTTCTTGTCCGTGATGAACATCTCTTCCTCGGACGGGATCGCGTTGAGCGGATCGAAGCGGTCTCCATGCAGGATCACGGCCGCTCCGACGCGCTCCTCGCGCACGAAACGCACGCGCTGCGGCTGGTCAGGCGGGACGACCAGGGCGCGGAAGGCGTCCTGGAGTTCCGGCCAGGCCATGTCCTGATCGTGGTTGCCGATCGTGAAGGAGAGCTCGGCGAGCGGGCGCGCCTGCATGAACCAACGCAACGCCTCGAAGAACTCCGGATGCCCGTCGGCGATCGTCCGGAACTCCCCGAGCGCCGCTTCGACGGTCGGGACCGCCAGATAGGAACCCCGGTGCGGCACGGCCATGAAGTCGAAGACGTCCCCGTTGGCGTGCAGGACGATGGCCACGTTCGACGGTTGCGTCTCGTGGATACGACGAAGCATCAGGAGGAATTCCCGATCGCTCCTGAAATCTTCCATCGGATGCCAAGTGCCGTCCTCTCGACGTCCTTGGCCGAGATGGAAGTCGCCGAAGGCGTAATGCACCCTGACGACCGGCGGTTCCGAGGCGTTGATGCTCTGATGATGCGCCATCCGTGCCTCCGTTACGCGGTGAAGGGTTAAGGGAATGACCTGCCTACACTTAAGACGCAAAAATGCGGTTTGTCAACGCGGCATCCGGACGCTATCATGAGAGACATGAGACCACGCATGAAACGCGAGCTGGCCGCGCTGATGGCGCTCTTGGGAATCCTGCTGATGTCCGCGGCATACTTCGGATGGATACGGCTTGCCCGGAATCCTCTTGACGCCTCCGGCCGCGGGAACCTGAACGGGAACGAAGCCGCGCCACCGGCACCGGATGCCGCGCCGACCCGCATCCGCCCGCTGGCCGTCATGATCGACAATCACCCGGATGCGCGTCCGCAATCCGGCGTCACCAAGGCCGACGCGGTCTGGGAAGCGTTGGTCGAAGGCGGCCTGACGCGCGACATGCTGATCTTCCGCGGGGCGGAAGCGGAGGAGATCGGCCCCGTCCGCAGCTCGCGCCCGTACTTCCAGGTCTGGGCGAGCGAGTCCGACGCGGTCTACGCCCACGTCGGAGGCAGCGACGAAGCGTTGAAGGACCTGAAGATCGGGAAGTTCGGGCTCGACGACGTGGACGAGTTCAAGGACGGCAAGGCCTTCTGGCGTGATCGGACGCGCTCGGCTCCGCACAACGCCTACACCTCGACAGGACGGCTGCGCGACCTCATCAAGGCGAACGGCTGGTCGGCAGAAACCGAGGCCGCGGACGTCTCGAGTCGGGCCGCGCTTTCGGCCATCGGAACGCCGGCCGGCAGCATCCGCCTCACGTACATGCGCGGAGGGGCCGAAGCTTCCTTCCGATGGAACGCATCGACTCGCAGCTACGACCTTCTCAGGGACGGACGCCCGGCGCGCGACCGCGACGGCACCGTCATCTCCCCTCGCACGCTCGTCGTGCTGGAAGAAAACGTCATCCCGATCGACGACCCCCACGCGAAGGGACTGATCGGAGTGGCGACGGTCGGCAGCGGGAACGCGACCGTCTTCCGCGACGGAACGGCGGTCGTCGGCGGTTGGAAAAAGAAAAGCCCGTCCGATCGGACGCGCGTGTTCGACCAGGACGGCCGGCAGATCCCCTTCGCCGACGGTCAGGTCTGGTACTCCGTCATCGGAGCGAACCGCGGCGGGACCGTGAAGTTCGAGCCGTAGGGACGGCCTTCATCCGCACCAATCATGGACGGAGCCGTCGATGAACGTCCATTTGCGCAGTTCGGGAACGGCCAGGACATCGCACGGGGACTCCTGCGCCGCAGGCGGGCGGCGCGCCGAAACGTAGCGTCCGCGGCTGCTCACCACGTCGATCGTGCAGACCGCGCCGTCATCGTGCCCTTTGCCGGTCCCGGCGACGTAGGCCGCGCAGTCGGCGTACCCTGACAACCGCAGGGCGGAGGCTTCCTCGACGATGCCGCTCCTGTCCGAAAAAAGCCGTTCGGCGAGGGCCGAGCGCGCGCTCCATGACCAAAGACCGGACGCCGCAAGGAGGCCGAGCGCCAACAACTCCCCGCGCGACGGTCCGTGCGAACTGCGGGCGACCGTCCAGACGACGGCGCCGGCGACGAGCACGACCGAACCGGCACCGATCAAAGCGGCCGGAAATTCCGAGGGGAGAACGAAGTCCATATGCCCGCAGTATAGCACGAAGCCTTGCCAGGACGCCCATTTTCTGATACGCTTCGGCCTGCAACGCCTCCGAGGGTCGGTAGCTCAGCCGGTAGAGCAACAGCCTTTTAAGCTGATGGTCCCGGGTTCGATTCCCGGCCGACCCACCAAAAAAGAGCCCACCACGTGGGCTCTTTTTCCGTCCGGTCACGCTTCCGGAATCTCCTGCTCGAACTCCGGAAAACGGGTCTTGAGATCCTCCTTGACGGCCGAGAGCTCCTCGTCGTCATGGACTTCGGCCGACTCCTCCCGCTCCTGGATGACCAGGTCGATGACGTCGGACCAGGCTTCCGGAGTGAAGGCGCCCTCCGCCAAAGCCCGCTCCTTCACGAGCTGATAGATCTCTTCGATGTCGAACGTCAGGAATTCCATAGGTATCGTTTGGAACGTATCATTTTTCGACCAGGACCATGACCTTGCGGCCGTGCTCGACGTCTCCTCCGTTCCAGTCATGCACGGCGTTCCAGAGCACGGAGGGATCGTAGAGGTAGTCGGCACCGTGCCGCGTGCCGGGATCGTCCGTGATGATCTTCCCGTCTCTCGTATATCCCTTGACCACCAACATGTGGTAGAGAGGCCCTTGCCCGCTGAAGTAAGGGTTCCGCAGCAGCCGACCGGCGGCCGGGAGCAGCACCGGCACCCCGCGATCGAGTTCCTTCTTCACGTCGTCCATCGAACGGATCTCGACGGCGCGCGTCTTTCCATACCCGAAATACTCCCGACCGATCCCGGCGACCTCTTCGGCGTTGGTGTCCTCGTAAAAACCGAGGTGCTCCTTCTCCCACGCGACCGTCTCCAAGATCCTGCGGTCGGCCTCGTCCGGCGAGAATTTCCCGGCGCCGCGGTAATACGCATCGACCATCACGAGCGAAGCCTCCTCGCACGCTTCCTGGTAAGGCATCGCCCAGTCGGCATGCGGCGCCTGCGACGTGAACGGGACGGCCAAATTGACGCCCTCGGACGGAGCGCTCGGCGTCTTGACGGACGGTTTGACGTCAGGTCCCTTCGCCGCCGCGGGCTTGCCGGGCGTCGGAGCGACCGCGCTCGCCGTCGCCGTTTCGACCGGTGACGGATGATACGGCTCAGCGATCGGCAATGCGGGCTTCGTGCGGGATGCTATCTCGTCACGAATGACGCCGCGGAACGCGAATGCCGCACCCGCAAGGGCAAGGAGAAGGATGACGACGTGAAGAGTTCGCGGGCGGCGCATACGCCGGATGCTGCATGAATTAGCGATGCCTCCAGTGTAGCACAAGGCCGTCGCTTACTTCAGTTCCACCGCCTGTTCCCAAGGGAAAAGATCCCGGCCGAAATGCCCGTAGGCCGCCGTCTCCCGGAAGATCGGCCGGCGCAAGCCGAGGCGCTCGATGATCGCCTGCGGCCGGAAGTCGAAATACTTCCGCAGAAGCGGCGAGAGGTCACGTCCGTCTTCGGATCTGGCCGTCAGCATCACCGGATCGGCCTTCCCGATGGCATACGCCGCCGAGACCATGCATTTCTTGGCGTACCCTGACGCGACGAGATTCTTCGCGGCGAAGCGCGCCATGTAGGCCGCCGATCTCCCGATCTTGGTGGCGTCCTTGCCGGAGAACGCGCCTCCGCCGTGCGGGATCATCCCGCCGTAGGTATCGACCATCAGCTTGCGCCCGGTCAGCCCCGTATCGGCCGTGAAACCGCCGCTCACGAAACGCCCGGTCGGATTGACATGCAGTTCGACATCATCGAGTCCGCCGACGATCGGTCCGACGGCCTGTTCCGAAAGCATCGAGCGAATCTGATCCTGGTCGACCTCCGGGGCGTGCTGCGCAGAGACGACGACCGTCAGGACCCGCCCGCGATCCATGGTGACCTGGGTCTTGCCATCCGGCCGCAGCCAAGCGAAAGCCGGATCATGCCGCCGGAGGTCCGCCAGCCTGGAACTGAGCGCGTGCGCCATGACGACCGGGGCCGGCATGAAGTTCGGGGTCTCGGCGGTGGCGTACCCGTAGACGACGCCTTGATCCCCCGCCCCTCCCGCATCGACGCCGCGGGCGATGTCGCCGGATTGCAGCTCGATATTGACGAACGCCTCAAGGTCGTCATCGTAGCCGATCTTCGCATAGACGTGCTTGGCGACCGCCTCGATGTCGACGTCGCCCTGCGACGTGACTTCGCCCCCGATCATGAGCATGCCGTGCGATCCGAAGACTTCCAGCGCCACCCGGCTCTGCGGGTCGCGCTTGAGATATTCGTCCAAAAGGGCGTCCGCGATCTGGTCGCAGACTTTGTCGGGATGGCCTTCGGTGACGGATTCGGCGGTTTTCATGGGGAGAATGCCGAGCAACCTTAGACCTCGCGCCGCACGGTGTCAACGACGTTTTCCCCAAGTCCGTGTATACTGGCGACATGAAACGCTCGACCCTCTCGCTGCTGATTTCGGCCGCGATCTTCGCCGTCGGCCTCGTCCTCATCTGGTTCCTGATCGTGGCACCCCGCTTCAAGCCCGCCGCCCCGACCCCGGTACCGACGGTACCGCCCCCTGCGAAGACCGAGGAGCGGCATGGAGCCTTGAACCTCTATCTTACGGCCCCCGTGGCGCTGCCGTCCGGCGCGACAGGCGCCGAAGTGACGCTGGTGAAGGCGGCGCTCGTCGACGGCAACGGGCGGGAAGCATCCGTTTTCGAAGGCGCGCAGAAGGTGATGTTGCGCCCGGATGCGGTCGAAAAAACGCTGAGCGTCCTCGTGCCCAACAGGACGTGGGAACGGCTCATCCTCGAGTTCTCCCCTGCCGCCGAAATTCCGATGGCCGACGGCACGACGATCGCGACCGTGGTCGAACGGCGCCGAGCGGTCCTTTCGTTCCACGAGGATCTCCCGGTCAGCAGGAGCCTGGCGCTCCTCGCGCGCCTGCCGCTCGCCCCGGCACTGAGAAAAATCGGCGCTGTCTGGGCCGCCGATATCGTGCCGGACCCGCAAGCGGCCGAAAGCCATGTATTCGGATCCTTCTTCCTCGACGCGCGGAGCGTCGGCGCTCTCTGGATGCTGCCGCATGCGCGCCTCTCGGACGTCCTCAAGGCCGATCTCGGCCTCGATATCGGCGTATCGCTGCCGGGTTCAAAAGGTTTCGGCCCCGCCGACCAGGCGCCCGCGACCGGAACCCCTCGTTGACGGCCCGCTTCACGCACAAAAAAAATGGGTCAGAGACCCATTTGGGCGAGGACCTTCTCCCGTTCAGCTCTCGGCCATTTTTTGAACGGCCGCTTGGCGAGGTTCCGCATCTTGAAGCGAGGGTCGCCCGTGACGTCCTTGCCGACGAAAGACGGGAGGCGGCCGCGATCGAGACGGAAGTCGGAAGGGTGCTCGAGCTCGATGATCCAAAGACCGCGATTCGCCCCAAGGCATTCGTCGAGCTCGAAGATCAAGCCCTTGTACGGCGCGGGGATTTCCCTGCGGAGCTTTTCGACGCATGCGCCGACGCGATGACACCGAAGGAGATAGAGCGCATCGGCCAGGTCCATCGGCATCTTGTTCGATTCATAATTGCCGGACGCCTTGTACTCGAGCACCGCCTCGCGCCCGTCCCTGATGCGGATGCGGTCGTACGGCTCGCCTTCGTGAAGGTAGCCCTGAAGAAGATGGACGGGTTCGGGCAGCGGCTGCGGCAGTTCAGGCACGATCGCCAGGAACTTGCGTTCGAATTCCTGCCGCGGCGGCCGCGGTACCCGTCGCTTCTTTTTGGCCATAGTGGGATTTCCTCCACCGACAGACTAGCAGGTTGACGGATGCCGTAAAGGGCGTATGGTATGGACTTCGGTCTTTTCATCGGGAACCACGACCAAGGAGGACTTGTGCCCCACGGAGGAAAGCTCGATTTCGGACGTCTTTTCGCGCAGAAACTGAGGAAGCTCATCAAAAGGCGCGGCGGGCGCTGGTCGATCCTGATCGCACAGATCGACCCGGACGGCATCGCTGCCGCCTTCACGATCCAAGCGATCCTCGCCCATTTGGGCGCGCAAGCGGACATCTTCTATTCGGGTGGTTTCGGCCATCCGCAGAACAAGATGCTCCTGAACGAGTTCGAGCTGATCAAGTACATGAGACCGATGCGGGAACTTCCGCCCGATACGGTGATCGCGCTCGCCGATTCCTCGCGCTTCGACGACTCCCGCTTCCGAGACGGCAACGGGCAGAAGATACGACTCGCGCCGGAGCGCTTCGGGTTAGTCATCGATCACCACCTGGAGCGAGGCGCGGAGACTCCAGACTTCCTGCCGATCATACGCACCTGCGGCGCGGCCGCATCGATCGGCTGGAAGCTCCTGCACGCCCTGGGAGGGAAGGCCGACGAACGGCTTTCGCAGCTCACGGCCATCGGCATCCTTTCGGACACCGACCGGCTGACCCACCCGATCACGCAGCAGATCGACCGGGAGGCGTTCCTCGAAGCCATGGGGCTGGCATCCCAGCAGTTGATCCACGACTGCTTCGACTACAGGCTTCCGGAACGATACCTCAGCCTCTATGAACAGGTGTTGCAGTCGGCCATCATCGTCTGTGACGAGGTCCGGATCGCGCACGTCAAGGATCTCCTGCTCGAAGATGAGGGCGACTATCTCTCCATCTTCGCCGACAGCCTGCGCAAGGTGAACGGCGCCAAGACCGTCATCGTCTGGGGCGTGGCGGGGCGGGAAGTGAGGGCATCGGTCCGCACTTCCAGCCGACAAGACGACCTGACGGGACTCATCGAGGCGATTTTCGGGGCCGGTAACGGCGGGTCGAAGTACGGTTCCGGCGGGGCCCGGTACGCGCTGGCCGATCCGCACGTCCCGTATCCGCACACTGCAGAACTCTTGATCGGGTTCTTGAACGCCCAGTTCAACGAACGCATCATCGGCTATCTCGGCACCAGGCCGATCCGACGCCGCACGCCAGAAAAGACCGCGACCTGAAGGCGCGGTCTCTTTTAATACTCGTCGATGTCCCTCAGCAATCCTTTCTCTTTTATGGGATCGCCGTTCGCGTCGTAGCGGATGGTCGGGAGGTCCTCGTAGGACTCCTCGATCCGTACCTGTTCGACCAGATCCGAAGACAGTTCTTCCAGGAATTCGGATTTCGGTTCAAAGGAAAACGCGTCATAGCCGACCGACATCGGATAGGACAGGCACAGGTCGCGGCGGGCGCGGGTGACCGCCACGTAGAACAGGCGGCGCTCCTCCTCCAGGCCTCCCGCGTCAAGCAACGCCCGTTTGTTGGGGAACGCGCCTTGCGTCAAGTGAATGACGAAGACGGCGTCCCATTCGAGTCCTTTGGCTTGGTGGATGGTCGAGAGCACCATACGGCCTTCGGAATCGTCCTCGGCCTGGAAAGGCTTGGCCTTCTTGCCGCCCGTGACGGCGTCGTCGAGGACCGCGTCGGCCAGGAACGAGGCGGCGTCGGGGTAGCGTTCGGCGAAACCGGCCAGTTGTTCGATATCCTCAAGCCGGTCCCGATAGTCCGGATATTCGTTCTCGAGATAGGTCCGATAATCGGAATCGGCGACGGCCTTGAGCATGGCCGAGGGCGAAGGTCGCGCGTCGAGCAGGGCGCCATAGACGTTCAGGAAGCCTTTCCAGCCGTTCGCGACCCGCGCCGAAAGGCCGGCGGCCAGGCCGCTGCCGATCTCGTCCTCGTCCGAGACGCTCCGGACGCGCTCGTACAGCCGCGCCGCGGTCGCCGGGCCGATGCCGACCTGGAGGGACAGCGCCCGCATCCAAGCGACCTCGTCATCCTTGTTGACGACGATCTTGAGGAAGCTGAGAGCGTCCTTGACATGCGCGCGGTCGAAGAACTTCATGCCGCCGCGATACTCGTACGGGATGCCGCGCTTCATGAGCTCGAACTCGAGCGCCTGCGAATGGAAGGTGGCACGGAAGAGCGCAGCCATCTCCCCGAACGCCAAGCCCTCCTCGTGCAGCTCCATGACGCGCTGGGCGATGAATTCGGCTTCCTGCGCCGCCGATGCCGCGTTCACCAAGGAAGGCTTGGCGAAGGAGGGCTTCATGCTCTTCAGGGCCTTCGGGAATTGCTCGGCGTTCCTGGAGATGACGTCGTTGGCGAGGTCCAGGATCTCCGGCGTCGAACGGTAGTTGATTTCCAGGCGGAACGTCTTGGCGCCCGGGAAGATCCGAGGGAAATCGAGGATGTTGCGGATGTCCGCCCCGCGGAAGGAGTAGATCGACTGCGCGTCGTCCCCCACCACCAGCACGTTCCCGTGAAGCGAATACAGCTGCCGGACGATTTCGGCCTGCAGGCGGTTGGTATCCTGATACTCGTCGACCAGGACGTAACGGAATTGTTCCGCGTAGTGCGCGCGGGAAGGTCCGTCCTCCCGCAGGAGCCGAGCCGTCAGGAAGAGGAGGTCGTCGAAGTCGACGGCATTCGAGGCACGTTTCTTGGCATGATAGCGGAGGATGATGTCTTCGATGACCGACAAGTGATCGCGGAAACCCGGGTGCTTGAGTTCGATCGTCTCGGGCAGGGGCAGTCCGGCGTTGACCGCATAGGACGCGAGCGACAGCAGCACGGCCGGGCTCGGAAACCGCTTCGCCTTGACGTCCACCCCCGACTCCCGCACGCAGACCTTCATCAGGTCCTTGGCGTCTTCGGAGTCGAAGATGGTGAAGCCTTCGCGCAGACCGACGCGCGCGCCTCGCTCGCGCAGGATACGGTGGCAGACGTGGTGGAACGTCCCGCCCCACAGGCGTCCGGGTTCGGCGCCGATGAGCGACGAGACGCGTTCGAGCATCTCGCGGGCGGCCTTATTTGTGAACGTAAGGAGCAGGATCGAGTCCGGAGGGATCCCTTTTTCAAGAAGCCGGGCGACGCGATAGACGATCGTCCGGGTCTTGCCCGAACCGGCGCCGGCGAGCACCAAGCACGGGCCGTCGCCGTCCTTCACGACTGCCAGCTGCTCGGCGTTGAGTTCCGCGTCATAATCGATCGAAAAATCCGGGACGCCTCCGGCCTTCTTGAGGAGATAGGTCTTCATGACTCCGGCAGTGTACCCGCCGAACGGCGAACGGGGCAAGCGAAAGACGCCGACGTTCCCGGAATCAACCGGACTTGCGGATGACGAGGAGCTTGGGGCGGGTGCGCGACATGGTCGAGACCGTGAACGAGAGCCCGTTCTCTTCGACGGCCTCCCCCGGCTTCGGCTTGCGCCCGAATTTCTCGAGGACATAATCGCCGATCGCGCCTTCGGCGGGGATGGCGACGTTGAAGAAATGGTTGATCCTGGCGATATCGGTGCCTTCGTCGACCAGGATCTCGCTCTTGGAAAGGCGCTTGATGGTCTCCGGACGGATGTCCTTCTCGTCCGCGATCTCTCCGACCAATTCTTCAAGCACGTCTTCGAGCGTGACCACGCCGACCATGCGCCCGTCCGGGTCCTCCACGACGGCCAAGTGCTGTTCCCGCCCTTGGAACAGCGGGAGCAGGTCGTCGGCGGCGACGTCGTTGCGGACGCACAGGGCCTCCTGCACGAAATCGTTGGGCGTCGCCTGGAACTCATCCCGGGCGACGGCGGAGATGAGATCCCGCGTCAATGCCACGCCCAGGACCCGGTCCGGAGCATCCCCCATGACCGGCACGCGGGAATGGCGCAGGTCGAGGACCCGTGCGCGCTGTTCGCCGAGCGGGACATCCCCGGGAATCCATTCCACGGACGAAACGAGCGTCATCATGTCATCGGCGGTGATGTCGTTCAGCTTGAAGACCCTGCGGATCATCTGCGATTCATCGGCCTCCACGCTTCCGGAGAGACGTCCCATCTGCGCCATGATCTTGATCTCATCTTCCGAAACGCCCTTGAGGTCGTGGACGGGGCGCAGGCGGTCGAGGGCACGGTCGATCAGCCAGAGCAGCGGGCGGAACACGCCCGTCAGGAACAGCACCGGCGGCGCGACGATCGGCGCCAGGGAAGCGGCATAGGATTCACCGAGCGTCTTCGGGACGATCTCGGCGAAGACGATCACGGAGAACGTGAAGCACGCCACGAAGACGCTGAGACCGACCGAACCGAACACATGATGGGCCACGACGCCCTCGACGGACGATCCGACGATGGTGGCGATGTTGTTGACGATCACGATCGTGCCGATCGGATACGTCATGTTGTCCTTGATCTTCAGCAACGCCCTGGACCCCGGCTTCCTTGCCGCCACCATGGCTTTCACCTTGGGATACGGGACGGAAAACAAGGCGGCCTCGGAACCCGAGGCGAAGGCGGCCAGCGCCAGGACGACGACGGAGGAAAGGATGAGCGCGAACATGTTCAGCGGAGATACTTCGATTTGTTGGCGACGTGCTCCTGAAACGTCTTGGCGTAACGCACGTTGCCTTCCTTGTCGGTCAGGAAATACCAATAGGGGTTCGGCTCCGGGTTCAACGCGGCCTTGATGGCCGACAGGCCTGGGTTGCCGATCGGCGTCGGCGGCAGGCCTTTGTACCTGTAGGTATTCCAAGGGCTGTCGACTTTTGTGTCGAGGTAGCTTGCGGAGGGCCTGGAGTGGCCGGTGACGTAATTCACCGTGGAATCGGCCTGGAGGGGCATGCCGGCTTCGACGCGTTTCCAAAAGATATCCGAGACCAGCGTCCGGTCCTTCTCGCCGCGGACCTCGCGCTCGATGAGCGAGGCCATGGTCACGATCTCATGGACGCTGCGCTTCTCCACGCGCGCCGATTCCTCTCCGAGCGCGGAGCCGTACTTGCCCTGGAAGTTATCGAGCATGCGGCGCACGAGAGCCTTGATGCCTCCGTCGGCGTAGATGCGGTACGTGTCGGGGAAGAGATACCCCTCGAGCGACGCCGTCGCGGGCTTGGACGCGAGCATCGGATAGGAGGCGGACCAGTCCGGCAGATCGCCCGGCTTCACGGGCTTGGCGCTCTCCCCCACCTCGGCATAAAAGTCCTTCTTCGAAGACACGCCCTGGGCTTCCAGATAGTCAGCGATATCGTCAAGCGTCCATCCTTCAAGGATGGTGACCTCGCGTTCGTTCGAGACCGGACGTCCTTGCGCCAAGGTCCGCTCGATCTCGCCGGCCGGCATCGACGGCGACAGCTCGAAGGAACCCGCCTTGAAGGCGCCGTGATCGCCGCGGCTCCAGGCGAGATACAGGAAATACGCTCGGCTCCGGATGAGCTTTTCGGAAGCGAGCGCGTCGGCGATATCGCGGATGCCCTGTCCTTTCGCGATGACGAACAGCCTGGTCTCGGACGAGCGCGAAACGGGACGGCCCTCCTGCAGGAAGACGCATCCGGCCAGGACCAGGGCCGCGAGCAGGGTGGCGAGGAAGGCTTTCATGCCCCGGAATCAAGCGCTTCAAGCCGCATGAGGGCGACGAACGCGATCGAAACGGCGGCCAAGGACGCGATCTCCCCGCGGCGGACCATTCCGGGCACGTCCTTGGGATCGGCCAGGAAAGTCTCGATGATTTCGCGCGGATCCGGCAAGGGGTCGCCGACCTTGCGCACGCCCTTCGCCAGGAACGCATGAAACCGCCCGCGTGCGGTCGTGGGATTGGGGGAGAAGACGCCGAGCGGTTCCCATGCGCCGCCGCCATACCCGGTTTCCTCCATCAGTTCGCGCTGCGCGGCCAGGAGCGGGTCTTCGCCTTCGCCCAGGCCGCCGATGGCGAATTCCGTGACGATTTCCCTCACCCCGTGCTTGTATTGGCGGTTCATGACGACCTTCCCTTCCTCCGTGACGGCGAAAACCATCGCTCCGCCTGGGCGGTCGTTCACGAAAAAGCCGGAGTAGGCGGTGCCGTCCGGCAACTCGACCGTCTCCTGCAGGATGTTCCAATACCTGTTCTTGAACGCCGTTTCGGACTTGAGGATCTTCCAAGGCTTGATTTCCATGTCAGAGATATTTTTTCATCTTTTTCCGTTCCAGCGTCTCGACGATCTTCTTCACGTCCTGAGCGCGGGACTTGGGGCAGACCAGGATGACGTCTTCCGTCTCGAGCACGATCATGTCCCTGAGCCCGGCGGTGGCGACGAGCTTGCCGCTGAAGCTGTAAAGCAGGTTGCCTTCGGACTCGTGGCCGATATGGATCCCGCGCGTGACGTTGCGACCAGGCTTGATCGAAAGCACGTCATGAACCGCACGCCAATGCCCGACGTCCGCCCAGCCGAAATCAGCCGGGATCACGAGCATCTTCTTCTCCTTCTCCAAGACCCCATAGTCGATGGAGATCGGGACGATGCCCGCGAAAGCGCGTTCGAGGATCGCCTGGCGCCTCGGCGTCTTCCAGCCGCGCCGGACGGTTTCAAGCGCGCTCCACGTCTTCGGCAAGTGCGTCTTGAAGGCTCCGAGCAGCGTACGGGCTTCCGCGACGATCAGGGTGGGGTTCCAGAGATACTCCCACTGGGCGACGTACTGTTCCGCCGTCTTGAGATCAGGCTTCTCCCTGAATCCGTCGACCGCAAAGATGTCAGGGCGAATCTGCGGTCCCATCTTGATGTAGCCGTACCCCGTTTCCGGATAGGAAGGGCGGATGCCGACAAGAACGACGCGTCTGCGCGCCCTCGCCGTGCGAGCCGCCAGGCGGATGACGCGCCAGTATTCCTTCTCGTCCTTCACGTGCGCATCGGAGTTGATGGTCGCCACCGTGGCCTCCGGGTCGCGAGCGAGCACGGCAGCCACGCCGAAGCCGACGGCCGCCGCCGTATCGCGTTTCATCGGCTCGACGAGAAGATTCTCCGCGGGAAGCTCCGGCAGATCCTTGCGGACCAGCTCGGATTGGGCCGCGCCGGTCACGACCAGGATGCGGGAGGCGGGCAGGCCGACGCGCAGACGCTTCCACGTCGACCGCAACAGCGTATCGGAACCGAGGATCGGTTGCAGCTGCTTCGGCGCGTTCCGCCTGGAAACCGGCCAGAGACGCGTGCCGCTGCCCCCGGCGAGCACGATGGCATACAGGCGGCTCATGACGTGCGCTCCTTCCGTTTGCCGTTCCTGAAGAACGCGAAAAGATCGAGATACGGCTCGATCCGCCTCTTGGCGGGCGCGGCGACTGCGGCGGCCAGACACCCGAGCACGGCGCCGCCAAGGACATCAGACGGGTAATGGACGCCGACGACCACGCGGGAAACGCCGACGAAAACCGCAAGCGCCATGAGCGGAAAGCCCCATGTCCTGTTCCTCAGGAAGACGGAGAACGCGAGAGAAAAAGCGATGGTCGCATGACCGGACGGGAAGGATTTTTCCAGCCCGGATTTCTCGATGAGCTTGACGGCGTCCGAGAGGACGGCGAACGGCCTCGGACGGAACCAGATGAAACCGATCAGATTCTCGGAAACGTACCCGATCGCTCCGGCGACGGCGGCGGAGACGAAATGTTCGAACCGTTCCTCGAAACGGTCCGTTCCCCATGAGACGACGACGTAGGCGACGAGCAGCGCCCCCATGAGATAAATCGCGTGCTTGGCGCCGAAGACGAAAAGGCTGTCGACCGGGATCGAACGGCCGGCGACCCCATTGAGGGCATGGAACATGAGGAGGTCGAGACGTGCTGGCATATCCCCTCCATAGTAGGCGGAGACGGCCGTTTTGGAAAGGCGGTCAGCGCCGGCCGAACAGCAAGGCCGCGAGGAAGATCAGGATGGCGACGCCGACGATCGTTCCGCCCGCGGCCAGGTCGAGCGCATAGGAAAGGAAGAAACCGATCAGGACCGAGAAGACGGACAAGGCGGCGGCCAAGAGATGCGTCCGGCGGAAGCCCATGCCGAAACGCGAAGCCGCCAGGACCGGGATGACCATCAAGGCTCCGACCAGGAGCGCCCCGACGATCCGGAGCGAGAGGGCGATCGTCAAGCCGGAGAGGGCCGTCAAGAGCAGGTTGAACCCTTGGGCACGCAGGCCGCCGGAGAGGGCCAGTTCCTCGTCGAGCGAGACCAGGAAGAATTGGCGGTATCCGACGAAGACGACGGTCAGCACGGTCGCGCCGAGCGCCAAGATGACGCCGACATCGAAGCGTCCGACCGTCGTGACGCTGCCGAACAGGTAGCTGAAAAGGCTGGCTCCGAGGCTCCTGGCCAAGCCGATCATGATGACTGCGAGCGCAAGCGAACCGGACAAGATGAGCGAGAGCGATGATTCCCCGAAAAAACCCTGTTTGAGGCGCAGCTTTTCGATCAGGATGGCGGCCAGGAGCGAAGCGCCGATCGCGCCGGCGACCGGATTGAAGCTGAAGAGCAGCCCCGCGGCCACGCCGGCCAAGGAAACGTGCGCCAACGTATCCGCCAAAAACGCTTGGCGGCGCACGACCAGGAACATGCCGATCGAGGGCGCCAAGACCGCGACCGTCAAGGACGCGACCAATCCGCGCACCAGGAAATCGTATCGGAAGATCTCAAACATGGCCGTGTCCGTCATGGTGCTCGTGCTCGACGAGCTTGACCTCGCGTCCATAGAGGCGCACGAGGAAGTCCTCCTTCAGGTATTCGCCCGGACGCCCGTGGCAGACGAGCGAGTGGTTCAGGCAGAGCACCGAGGTCGCCTCGCGGGAGACGAACTCGACATCGTGCGTGACGAAGACGATGGTCATGCCGTGTTCCCGGTTGGCGTGCGTCAGGAACTGCCGGAACGCTTCCTGCGCCGAATGGTCGACGCCGACCGTCGGTTCGTCGAGGATCAGGATGCGCGGCTCCCCCGCCACGGCACGGGCGATGAAGGCCCGCTGCCGCTGGCCGCCGGAGAGCGAGCCGATCGTCCTGTCGGACAGGTCGGCGATCTCCAGCGTCTCAAGCGCATGGTCGACGGCTTCCCGGTCGGCCGCGCTCCGGCGGCTGAAGGCCCTGCGGCGCGGGGTGCGCCCGCTTTCGACGATCTCGCGGACCGTCGCCGGAAACTCCGCGGCCTCGGACGAGACGCGCTGCGGCACGTACCCCACGTCCAGACGCGCGCGCCGGTCAGAGGCCGGCCGCCCGTGGATGCGAACGAAGCCGGAGGTCGGCTCCAGGATGCCGAGCAGCAGCTTGATGAGCGTGGTCTTTCCGCCGCCGTTCGGGCCGATGACCGCGAGATATTCCCCCTCCCTCAAGACGAAGCCGACGTCCTTAAGAGCCGAGACGCCGCCGTACCCATATGAAAGATTGCCGGCCTCGATGGCCAGTCCGCTGTTCACTTGCATGAGAGTGCCGTACGCAAATGAGAAAGATTGTCGCGCATGACGGAGAGATATGTCCTTCCGGACTCGGCGTCCTGCGCGGTCAATCCCTCGAGAGGATCGAAGACCAGCGTCTTGGCGCCGACCTCTTCGGCGATGGCTTGCGCCAGCTTCGGGCTGACGAGCGCTTCGGTGAAGATGTATTTCGCCCCTGCGGACCTGGCAAGCGCGGCGATTTCCGCCATGCGGGCAGGCGACGGTTCCTCGTCCGGAGAAAGCCCCGAAATCGGGACGACATCGAGCCCGTATTCCTTGGCCATATATCCGAGCGCGTCATGGGAAGCCACGACGCGGTGACTGGCGCATGCGGAGAGGCCTTTGCGGTACTCGCCATCCAACTCCGCGAGCGAGGACAGGTATGCGGACGCGTTCGTGTCGAACTCGGCGGCATCCCCCGCGTCGGCTGCCGCGAGCGCGGCATGGATCTTCTCCACCACCTTGCCCGCCAGGACCGGATCGAGCCAGACGTGAGGATCGCGGGCGATGTCAGGCATGTCGTCCTGGAGACGCATCGTCAAGACGCCGTCGCGCCGCAGATCCGGCAGGATGCGATCGGCCCAGGCATCGACGCTGCCGTTCATCAGGAAGACGTCGGCCTGGGACGCGTCCACGATATCCCGCGGGGTCGGCTCGTAGTCATGCGGCTCGGCGCCAGCCGGCACCAGCGCACGGACCTCGACGCGCCCTCCGCCGACTTGGCGCGCGAATTCGGCCAACGGATAGAACGTGGCGACGACCTGGATTTTGGGACCTTTTTCCGGCACGCGATGAGCCGGCCAGAACCCCAGGAGCAGGAGCGCGGCCGCGCCGAGCGCGAGCAGGAACAAGAAGGGTTTTTTCATATCACCAGCCATGGTAATGCAACTTAGTTGCAAATGCAAGTCACGACTTCCCGGGCGGGAGCTTCTGCATCGGCAGGTCCGACGCGATCCAAGCCGGCTTGTCGATCTTCGTGAAGTCGATCGGATCCGTGACGGTCTTCTCGTAGCCGGGTTTCACGACCGTCAGCTCATACAGCCCGGCACCGACGTTGAAGCCGTACCGACCGCCGGCATCGGTCAGCTTGGTCTCGAGCACCTTGTGATACGGGAGCGAAAGGACGCGCACGACCGCATGGGCGACGGGACGACGGGTGTCGATGTCGTAGACCGTCCCCTGCGACTTGGGAGCCGGAGGCTCGGCGACCCGGCGGAAGAGCAGCAGGAAGAAGAGCTGGACCAGGAAAAGCAGCAGCATCGGGAGTCCAGGTGAAGCCGCGAAGGAGATGGCGGCCAGGACGGGACCGAGAGCCGCGAACGTCCCGCGGATCGAGCGCCTGTTGCGCTCTGAAAGGAGCGCACGGACGGCATCCGGAGGTTCGCCCGCCACGTCCATCGGGACGTTCAGGGCCAGCGTGACGCCGTCGGCGCCTGCCTCGATCAGCGTACCGTAATAGAGGTCCGCGTAAGCCCCATCGACGGACGCGCCTTCAAGCGAGACGGCCGGGAAGACGAAACCGGGCTTCAGGACCTCCAGACGATACGTCCCGGCCTTCGGCGCGAACGAGAAACGTCCGTCCTTATCCGTGACCTTGGTGGCGACGACGCGGTTGCGTGCCGTATCGATCAAGCGGACCGAAACGAGGTCGAGGGGGACTTTCGTGTTCGCGTTATAAACGACGCCCCACCCCTGCCGGCGACGGCGGGAAAGGAACAGGAATGGCTGCGCGAAAACAAGAAGCAGGGCTTGACCGGCGTTCGCGAGCGGCAGGACGCCGGAAAGCCCGGCGAGCAGGCTGAGGATCGAACTGGCGACGGAAACAGGCGCGATGATGCCCGCGTTCGCGGCCTGCACGTCACCGCGGTCGGCGAACTGGCGCGCCAAGACGGAGAGTTCCTTGGCGGTGCCGAAAGCCGATGCGAGCTGTTCGGGCGTCGGCACATAGGCGAGGACGGCCTGATACCGTGAAACGCCGCTCGCCCCCCCTTCGGACCCCATGTATCCGGCGTCCGTCAGCAGGTGGGGCCCGGCCGCGAGCGAACCTGTCGGCGCTTCAAGCGCGAAGGTCACCTCGTATGACGGACAGCTGGCGATGCATAAGCTGCCGTTCTTGTTTTTCGAACGATAGACGTAAGGCATGCCGCCCGGGAGGATGTTGTACGGCACGCCCTGAAGATAGACGGCCCCTCTCGCATGGCTTCGCGATGTGATGCCGGCGTCCGTGATCATCGCCGCTTCGTCCGTCCCGAGCACGAGACCTTCCGGGCCGGAGATGGGATAGCTGCCGTGCTGCTCGAAATAGATCTCGACGGCGTCGCGGATGGTGCTGATGTCCGCGACGCGCTTGGCATCGCGCGCCTTGGCCCGAACGAACGAATATGAAGCCGTCCCGGCCACCGCCAGGAGGCCGATGATCGTGGTCGTGACGAGGAGTTCGACGAGCGTGAAGGCCCTGACTTTCATGCGCGGGGTTTCTTGGTTTTTCCAGGGAATCGGCACCAGGCCGACACGGGACATGCCCAGCAGCGCGGATGACCCGGGAGACAAATCGCTCTTCCGAACTGGACGAAGACGCGATTGACGTGCAGCCAGAGGTCCTTGGGAATGAGGCGCATGAGCGCCCGTTCGGTATCCTCCGGACGCCGACTTCTCGTCCAGCCGAGGCGGTTGGCGATGCGGAAAACGTGCGTATCGACCGCGATGGCCGGCTGCTTGAAAGCATAGCATAAGACGCAGTTGGCCGTTTTGCGGCCGACGCCCGGCAGCGCCACGAGCCCTACCATCGCCCTCGGCACTGCGCCGGCATGATCGCGCAGCAGCGCTTCGGCGATCCCCTTCACGGACCTGGCCTTGGCGCGATACAAGCCGATCTCCTTGATGGCGTCGGCGATCTCCGAAGCGGACGCCTCCGCGAGCGACGCCAGGGTCGGAAACCGCGCGCGCAGCTTCGGGTAGGCCTTCAGCACCTGTTCGTCACGCGTGCGCGCCGAAAGGACCGTCGCGAGGAGGACGTCTTCCGGACGATCGAGCTCGACCGCGCCCTTTCCGGGGAAGTCGCGCTTCAGGACGGAAATCACCTTGCGGACCGTGGCGGCTTTTGGCATGTCGGACAATAGACGGAGCCGCGCTGCGCGACCCGGATCTTCCTGAGCGGCGCGCCGCAGCGACGGCAGGCCTTTCCGGCCCGGCCGTAGACGTTCAGGTGCGGCACGTTCTTCCCCTTTTCGCCGTAGAGATCCACGAAATGGTCGGCCGACGTGCCCTGGCGGGCGACCGAATCCCGCAGCGTCTTGATCGTTCCCCTATAGATGCCGCGCAGTTCGGCTTCGGAGAGCGAACCGACGGTCCGTTCAGGATGGACGCGCCCGTACCAGACAGCTTCGTCGGCATAGATGTTGCCGATTCCGGCGATGCAGGATTGGTCCATGAGGAGCGGCTTGATCTTCTTCGAAGGCCGGCCGGTCACGCACATCCGGAACCGCGCGAAGGTGAAGGATGGATCCAGCGGCTCGGGCCCATAGGCCTTCCCGTCGAGCAGTTCCCGATCGATATCCTTCGTCCGGATGACCTGCAGGAACCCGAACTTGCGCATGTCGTCGAACCACAGGTCCTCCTTCTTGTCGAGACGGAACACGACGTGCACGTGCTTCGGAGGGGGCGTTCCGGCCTTCTTGATGAGGTAAGAACCGGTCATCTTCAGGTGGGTGACGATCGTCCAGCCGTTCGAGAGGCGCGCGAGCAGGAGCTTGGCGCGGCGGTCGAACGACCTGAAAGATGCGCCCGTCACGGCAGCGACGAATGTCGGAGGAGACGGCCGCAAACGTCCGCCGAAGCGCACGTCGACGCTTTTGATCTTCCTGCCGATGGCCGCCCGCTCAAGCTGCCGTCGCAAGGTTTCGACTTCCGGAAGTTCTGGCATAGCAAGACCAGTGTAGGAGAAAAAATGCCGGAAAGGAAGCCGCTCCGTCGTCGTGAGCACCCCTTCGTGCTACAATGGCGGCGCATATGCGCACCGCCGACTTCGACTATCAGCTCCCCGAAAGGCTCATCGCGCAGAAACCGGCTTCCCCGCGCGAATCAGCCCGGCTTCTGGTCCTGGACCGCACCAAGGATTCCCTGAAGCACGCGAAGGTCAGGGACCTGCCGGACATCCTCCAGGCAGGCGACGTCCTGGTCGTGAACGTCAGCAAGGTCTTCAAGGCGCGGCTGTCGGGGACGCTCGATGACGCCAAGAAGACTCCGGTCGAACTGTTCCTCGTCCGCCCCGAGGGGAAGTTCTGGCGCGCGCTCGCCAAGCCCGGGCGCAAGCTCCTGCCTGGTTCGAAGATCCGCATCGCGCCGGGTTTCGTCGCGACCGTGGAATGGAAGGAGTCCGACGGCTCCGTGCTGGTCGATTTCGGATGCCCGGCCGACGCCGCCCTGCGCAAGGCCGACCGCTACGGCGACGTGCCGCTGCCGCCCTACATCACCCGCAAGCCCCGCACGCCGGCGGAATACCAGACGGTCTACGCCCGGACGCCCGGCTCGGTCGCCGCGCCGACCGCCGGGTTCCACCTGACGAAACCGCTCATCGCGAAGCTGAAGAAGAAAGGCGTGACGTTCCTGGAAGTGACGCTGCACGTCGGGCTCGGCACGTTCATGCCGATCCGCTCGGAGGACCTCGGCATGCACCGGATGCACGCGGAGTGGGTCGAGATCCCGGAAGCGACGGCCTACGGCATCCTGCAGGCCAAGGTGGAGCGCCGACGCGTGATCGCCGTAGGCACGACCGCCGCGCGCGCGCTGGAAGGCGCCGCCGAAAGATGCGGCGGCGAGATCCGGCCCTGGCACGGCGACGTCGATATCTTCATCACGCCCGGATTCCGGTTCAAGGTCATCGACGCCCTCATGACCAACTTCCACCTCCCGAAATCGACCCTGCTCGTGCTCGTCTCCGCCCTCGCCGGACGCGACAAGATCCTGCACGCTTACAGGACGGCCGTGAAGAAGGGCTACCGCTTCTACAGCTACGGGGACGCGATGCTGATCCTGTAGACTTGACTTTTCGGCGTCTTGGGGCTTAGATGCCGATGTCCCACCATAAGGAGTCAACGTGTCCACGCCATTGAGCCCCTCGGATATCCTGGTACTGGTGATCAAGACGTTCGGCCAAGAGTCCCCGGAGCAGGTCGCCGCACTCCTCACCATCATCGAAGTCCGTAACGATGCCCTTACGGCCATAAGCCCGGCCGATGACCAGCCTGACTGCAAGGCTGAGATGGTCGGCGCAGTCGGACTTTCCCATCTTGGCGAGGACGAATGTACGTATGCGGGCACATTCTGCGATGATGCCCTCAACCGAGAAGTCATCTTCGCCGCCGTGGAGGCAATCCAAGGACTGCCGATCGGTGACCTCGCCGCCCTCGACGAGGGAGAGCCTGAGATCCCGGACCTTTTCCCGGCAACGCTGGCCGCAGCGATCGTCTGGCGGGATCCAGAAGGCCGATTGACGACGACCTTCCATCGTCATCCAGGCGTCAGCCTGCGATTGGCGCAGCAGATCCTCAAGGAAGTCGTGGACGACCTAGACCTAGGGCTCGATCAAGACGCAACCGCTAGCTGATGGCGGTTTTTTCATTGACGGAACTCCGGATTCCTGCTGAGATGCAGCCAGGTCATTCACCCGGAGGAATGCCATGAAAAAGATCGACATCGTGACCGTTCAAGCACTCGCCAACGGGCTGTTCCCGGATGATGCGCTACTGGGGACCTTCAACATCCTCGTGGACATCATGGGCGGCGAGATGCCGCACCAACTCATCGACGGCGCGCCGGAAACGATGGCGGCGGAGGATACCGTCATCGTAGGATTCAGCGGCGTCGTGGTACTCAGCGCCGGCCAAGGCAGGGTCACGTGGATTTCCGATCCTTCTCACATGCCACAAAGAGAGATCCTCCGATCGATAATCGCATGCCTTCCGGGAGTCCCGCCAGAGGCCGAAATAGGGTGCACCTTCTCCTGTCCACCCTGTACCGGAGCAGCGATCGTCGCGTGCAAGGATGGGGGTGGCCGATTCGCCTACGCCATATTCCGCCATCCGGAATTGAGCGAACAAGCAGCCTCCGAGATCCTGGCCGACGCCTTTCAGGAGGGCGAAACCCCGCTCACATCGTGAAAAGACCCGGTCTCACGGCGGGTCTCTTTTTTTTCATTCCACGATCCAATTTTTCTTGAAATCCAGGAAACGGTCCTCGATGATGGCCTGGCGCATGTGCCGCATCAGTTCGAGCAGGAAGTGCAGGTTATGGACGGTCGCCAGGCGGAAGTAGGCGATCTCCTGCGTCATGAAGAGGTGGCGCAGGTAGGCGCGCGAATGGCGCCGACAGGTGGAGCAGGCGCACTCGTCGTCGATCGGTCCGGCGTCGCGTTCGAAGCGGCGGTTGCCGATCTCCAGCCGGTACTTCTTGGAACGCCCGGAAGCGCGATGGAAGAGCGCCCCGTTGCGGGCGACGCGCGTCGGACTGACGCAGTCGAACATGTCCACGCCGCCCTCCACGACGTCGAAGAGGTCCTCCGGTGAAAGGCCGACGCCCATGGCATAGCGCGCCTTGTCCTGCGGCATGACGTCGGCGATCCAGCCGAGGATCTCGCGCGTCTTCTCCATGTTGTAGCCGATGGATTCGCCGCCGACCGCGAAACCGTCGAACGGACGCGAAGCCACGAACTCCGCCGAAGCGCGACGGAGGTCCTTATGGATGCCGCCCTGCACGATACCGAACAGCTGCTGGCGATGCGACGGCGCGTCCACCTTGTCCTTCATCGCCTTCAGGCAACGGTCGGCCCAGCGGTGCGTGCGCTCCATGGCGGCGCGTGCCTCCCCCGGCGTCGCGGCGTCGCGCGTGCATTGGTCGAAAGCCATGATGATGTCGGCGCCGAGCTTCTGCTGGACGCGGATCGCCTCCTCGGGAGTGAAGCGGTGGCTGGAGCCGTCGAGATGCGACTTGAAGGTGACGCCGTCCTCGTCGATCTTCACGAGCGACCCGTGCGCGCCGCCTTTCACGTCGAGCGAAAAGACCTGGTAGCCGCCGGAATCCGTCAGGATGGCGCGGTCCCATTTCTGGAAACGGTGCGCGCCCCCGAGGGCCTGGACGACGTCCTCGCCCGGGCGCAGGTGGAGGTGGTACGTGTTGTTCAGGATGATGCGTGCGTCGAGCGCCTCCATGTCGGAAGCGTCGAGCGATTTCACGGTCGCCTGCGTCCCGACCGGCATGAAGACAGGCGTCTCCACGTCGCCATGATCGGTATGGATGACGCCCGCGCGCGCCCCTGAGCTCTTGTCCTGATGGACGAGGGTGAAGTTCTTCATATCTCCACGCCATCATGGAACGAAAAACGCCCGCGGTCAAACCGGGGCGGAGGACTGCGGGGTCAGCGGCGGCTGCGGCTCGCCGGGGCGGCCGTGCGATCGCTGCCGCGCTTGGGAGCGGGGCGATGCTTGTGGGACCGGACGCGACGGTTGCGGCTCTTCGGATGACGGCTCCGCGCCTGCACGGACGCGGTCACGGACGCCGCGGAAGCCACGTTGCCGGGGGTGGGGGCGGAATCGGCCATGGCCGAACCGGCGGTGGAGAGAGCCATGAGCATGCCGATGACGAGAGTCTGTTTCTTCATTGCCTGATCCTCCTTCGTACCCGGTTGTCGTTTTCGGGAACTGGAACGAGAGTACCTCATGCGGAAGCGTTGTCAAATGCGCTTTCGGAAGAAAGCGTGTCCAAAAACGGAAACCCGCGCCTTCCGACGCGGGTCACCCTTCGCACTTACGGTTTCTTTTCCTCCTTAGCCTCATTCCCCTTCGCTTTCACGTCCGTCCTGCTCCAGGTATGCACCGACCGTCCAACGAGCATGAGCAGGACGACGATGAGCGCGACCCACCAATAGCAGCCGAACCAGCCCCAGAACCAGGTGCACCCTGCACCCTGGGCATGATTGATGACGACGGCGGAGGCCGATCCGGTCGCCGAAAGGACTTCTCCGGAATCGCTGGCACTCCCCGGTACCGTACCCATGGGTTTGGGAAGGAGGCGGACCGGCCGCATCGGAGGCTTCGTCGTACCGGATACCGGAGCGGCGCCTTGGTCATCGGACACGGGCATTTCCGGGACCGGAGCGAGATCATCATACGTGATCGTGCAGATCGCCGACTGGCCGTCCGTAAGGGTGCCGTTGCACTGGCCGCTCAAGACGGACGAGTAGCCGGGATCGGATGCGGGCGTCACCTCATAAGGACCGAGGTTCGGGATGAGGGAAGCGCCGAGCGCGCCGGCGCCGGTCACCCGTTGCTTGACCGAAGGCTGGCCGCTCGTGACCGTCGCGGAGAAATCCGCCGGACCCTTGGCACCCGCATTGTCATTGACGACGCGCGTCACGATCGAGAGCATCGGCGGAGGCACGTTGCCGCCACCGCCGCCGTTCCCGACATCGGCCGGCGGAGTGTCGAAAACCTCCCCGGCACGGGAGAGGGACGGGGTCGAAATCAGGATCGTGATGGCGAGGATGATCGTCGGAAGGATGCGTCGCATATGTGTATCAATATCATGGATAGCACGTGGCACGATACGGCCCATCCGAGATCGCGTCAAATCTTCAGAGCTTCGCCATGGCGGATCCGAACTCTTCCTCGGACGCTTCGTCGCCCTCGAGCCTGCCGAAAGGATGCGCCTGCCAATACGGCAGGCTCTTCATGTTCCGGCGGGTCAGGCGCTCGGCCAGCGCGCGGTCTCCGCCCGTCGCCGCCTGGGCGAAGAACTCGACGCCGCCCTCGAAAACCTCTTCGCCGCTCTTCACCTTCCCGCCCGCGGAGTCGAACGCGCAGACCGGTCCTTCAGGGAGTTCCAAGCCGATGTCGTCAGCATGATTCCCCTCGAACGGCATGCCGCAAGTGATGCAAGATCTCATATGTGCGCATATTAGCTGGTCGATTCATTCCATGCAAAAATGAAACGGCCAAGAAATCGCACCCTTAGCGTTCACCACTCCCCGCGCACGGGCCTGCGGTTCTTCTTCCGCTCACCGACGATACGCTTGCTTTCGAGCCGCTTCCGTTTCTGGGATCGGCTGACCTTGGTCGGCGTGCGCTTCTTCTTCGGCGCGAGAGCGGCGCGCACCAGCTCCCGCAGCCGCCGGATGGCCTCCTCCCTGTTCTGCAGCTGCGAACGTTCCGATTCCGCCGACAGCGCGATCTCGTCATCCTTCGTGAGGCGGTTTCCGGCGAAGGCGCGGATCGAAGCCTTCTCTCCGTCCGTGAAAGCCGCCGAACCGCCGACGTGCCATCGCAGCTGCGCCTTGCTCGACACCTTGTTCACGTTCTGCCCGCCCGGACCGGAAGAACGGGCGAACTCCAGGCGGATTTCCGATTCGGGGACGACAGGCATGCTCATAAGACCCGGTCGCGGCCACGCTTAAACGAGCGCCCGGCCAGTCATCTCGAGCGGCTGCGGCACGCCCATGATCTTCAGGACGGTCGGAGTGACGTCGGAGAGCATGCCGATCGGAGGATTGAGCGACATGTCGCCGGCGACCATCTCCTGCCCTTCTCCGGCCATGCCTTCGAACTGGCGCCCGACGACGATCAAGGGAACGGGATACGTCGAGTGCTCCTTATCGATCGCGCCGGTCTGGAGATTGACGACTTCCTCGGCGTTCCCATGATCGGCGGTGATGACGACCGTGCCACCCCTGGCCAGCGCCGCGTCGACGATGCGTCCGATGCAGCGATCGACGGCTTCGGCCGCCGTCACGGTCGCGGCGAGATTCCCGGTATGACCGACCATGTCGCCGTTCGCGAAATTGGCGGCGATGAGGTCGTAGGTGCCCGCTTCGATCTCGCGCACGATGCGATCCGTGATCGGTCCGGCCGACATCTCCGGCTGCTGGTCGTAAGAAGCGACCTTGGGCGAAGGGATGATGACGCGATCCTCTCCCGGGAACGGGTCTTCCCTCATGCCGTTCAGGAAGAACGTGACGTGCGCGTATTTCTCGGTTTCGGCGATATGCAGCTGCCGCAATCCGGCATCGGAGACGACCTTGGCCAGGCACGTGCCCACCGGCTCCGGAGGGAAGGCGACCGCAACCGGCAACCCTTTCTCATACTCGGTCATGGTCACGAACATCAGCCCGCGCATATAAGTCCGTTCGAACTTGTCGAACGAGGGCAGCGCGAAAGCCTTGGTGATCTCCCGCGCCCGGTCCGGACGGAAGTTGAAGAAGATGACGGCATCGCCGTCCTCGACGACGGCCACGGGCTTGCCCCCTTCGACGATGACGGTCGGCACGAACTCCTCGTCGTAGACCTTGGCGTCATACGACGCCCGAAGCGCCTGAAGAGGGTCCTCCGCGGTCGCGTCAGACACGCCGTCGACCATGGCACGATACGCCTTCTCGATGCGTTCCCAGCGATTGTCGCGATCCATCGCGTAAAAGCGGCCCGACATCGTCGCCAGCTTGCCCACGCCGTTCTTCCTCATGCGATCGAGCGCGGTGCCGATGAAGTCGATCCCGGCATTATACGTGGTGTCGCGCCCGTCCAAAAAGGCGTGCAGGAACAGCCTCTCGACGCCCTGCTGCGCGGCCAAGTCGAGAAGCGCCAGCAAATGATCAAGCGAGGCGTGCACGTTGCCGATCGACGTCAGTCCCATGAGGTGCAGCTTGCCGCCGTTCTTCTTGACCTGCTCGATGGCCGCGAGCAGCTGGGCATTACGGAAGAACTCACCGGTCGAGATCGAGCGGTTGATGCGCGGCAGGCTCTGGTAGTAGACGCGCCCAGCGCCGATGGTCAGGTGACCGACCTCCGAATTACCCATCTCGCCCCACATCAAGCCGACTTCCTCTCCCGAAGCCTGGACGGTCATGGCAGGATACGTCGCGGCCAAGGCGCGCAGGCGCGGCGTTTCGGCGAGCGCGAGCGCGTTGCCTTGGTCGGGCGGGGCCACGCCCCAGCCGTCAAGGATGAGCAGGACGAGCGGCGTATTCATTGCAGGCATAGGTACCACATGATAGCCGGAACGTGCAGGCGTTTCAAGCCGGATCCTCCGGCAGGCCGCCCGCGTCAATCCGAAAGCAGCGACCGTCCGTTCATTTCCTCGGGCGGGCGGATGCCCATCAGATCCAGGATGGTCGGAGCGACATCCGCCAGGACGCCGCGGGGCAATTCCCGAAAGCCCTCCAGTCCAGGACCGGCGACGATGAACGGGACGGGGTTGGTGGAGTGTTCGGTCTCGATCGCGCCGGTGGAACCGTCGATCATCTGCTCGACGTTGCCGTGATCGGCCGTCACGACCAGATGCCCGCCGAGCGTCTTGACTTCCTTCCAGATCCGCCCGATGCAGGCGTCGAGCACCTCGACCGCCCTGATGGACGCCTCAAGGTTCCCCGTGTGGCCGACCATGTCGGCGTTGGCGAAATTCATGGCGATGAAGTGGTAGTTGCCGGTATGCAGCTTCTTCAGCACCGCCGAGGCCAGCTCTTCGGCCCTCATCTCCGGCGCCATGTCGAAGCGCGGGATGCGCAGCGATTCGATCCGAAGATGCTCCTCGTTGAAATGACTGTCGTCGAAACCGCCGTTGAAGAAGAACGTGATGTGGGAATATTTCTCGGATTCCGCCGCGTAGAGCTGTTTCAGGTCCTGCAGCACCGCCGGAAGGGAGTTCTTGACGTCCCGTCCGGGAAAAGCCGTCAGCACGTGCTGCAGGTCCGGACCGAAGTCCGTCATGGCCACGAAACGGATGTTATGCGCCACGCGCCGGCGCTTGAAAGCGCCCGGCTGCGAAGTCTCGAAGTCGTTCAGCAGGAAGGTCTTCGAGAACTGGCGCGCGCGGTCGGAACGCAGGTTGAAGAAGATCACTGCGTCGTTGTCCCCGACCGTGCCGATCGGGCGATGATCGCGGTCGGTCACGACGGTCGGGACGATGAACTCATCCGTCTCCCCTCGATTGTAGGCCGCGAGCAGGCCGGCCTCGGCCGACGGCGCGGACACGCCCTGGCCGTTGACGATGGCGTGATACGCCAGGTCAAGACGGTTCCAGTTCTTGTTGCGGTCCATCGGATAGAAACGGCCCATCAGGCTGGCGATGCGCTCTCCCGGCCTCAGGCGGGATTCGATCTCGTGCACCAGTTCCGTGGCGGCGAAACGCGGTCCGTCGCGGCCGTCCGTGAAGAGATGCAGCCGGACGTCTCCCACATCCTGGCGGCGGCAGAGCTCCAGCAAGCCGTACAGGTGGTCCATGCTGGCATGCGGCGAGTTGCCGGTGGAGACGAGGCCCATCAGATGGACTTTCGTGCCGTATTTCTTGACGTGCTTGAGCGCCTCGATGAAGGCGGTGTTCTTGAAGAACGTGCCGTCCTCGATGGCGTTGCTGATGAGGACCGCATCCTGCATGACCACCCGGCCCGCCCCGAGGTTCAGGTGGCCGGCCTCGGAATTTCCCGGCTGATGTTTAGGCAATCCGACGTGCTGGCCGTGCGCGAACAGTTCGGTATGTGGGTACCCTTCCCACAACCCCATCAAGGTTGGCGTCTTGGCCATGAGCACGGCATTGCCCCGAAAACCGGCCGGCGCCGAACCCAGGCCGTCGCAGATGACCAGCACCATCGGACGCACGTTGCCGCGCTTCTTACTTGGCATCGGTTTCCTCCTCGATTTCCATCAGGCGGTTGTACTTCTCCAACCGCTCGCTGCGGGAGAGGGATCCGGTCTTGATGAACTCGGCGTTCACGGCCGCCGCCAGGTCGGCGATGGTGGTGTCGGCCGTCTCCCCCGAACGATGCGAGACCGCGACCTTGTACCCGTGGCGCTGGGCGAGCCGGATGGCGTCGATCGTCTCCGAGAGGGTGCCGATCTGGTTGAGCTTGATCAGGATGGCGTTGGCGACGCCACGCTCGATCCCCTTGCGCAGGCGCTCGACGTTGGTCACGAAGAGGTCGTCGCCCACCAAGGCGATCTTCTTGCCGAGCGTCCCGGTCAACCTCTTCCAACCGTCCCAATCATCCTCGGCCAACCCGTCCTCGATGGAGAGGAACGGCCACTTCCTGACGAGGTCTTGCCACATCCGGATCATGCCGTCGCTGTCGAGCGTGCGGCGATCGCGAAGCAGGCGGTATTTCCCCTTCTTGGCGTCATAAAACTCGGAAGCGGCCGGATCCATGCCGAAAGCCACGTCGCGTCCGAGCGCGTATCCGGCCTTGCGGACGGCCTTGGCGATCAGTTCGAACGCCTGGGCGTTCCGGCGGAGCTTGGGCGCGAACCCGCCTTCGTCGCCGACACCGACGGCATACCCGTTTTCCTTGAGGATCCCCCGCAAGGCATGGAAGATCTCCGAACCGCAACGCACGCGCTCCCGAAAGGTCTTCTGTCGCGGGATGATCAGGCATTCCTGGAAGTCGATGCTCCAATCGGCGTGGACGCCGCCGTTCAGCACGTTCATCATCGGAAGAGGCATGCGATACCCTTCATGTTCAAGCTGGAAGATGTCGCGCAGGTAGCGATACAACGGCAGGCGGAGCGAGGCGGCCCCCGCGCGCGCGGCCGCGAGCGAGACGCCCAGGATGGCGTTCGCGCCCAGACGCCCTTTGTTGGCGGTACCGTCGAGCTCGTTCATGCGGGCGTCGATCTTCCGCTGCTGTTGGACTTCCATGCCGAAGAGCGCCGGCGCGATGACGTCATTGACGTTCGCGACGGCTTTCCGGACGCCGAGCCCCCGGTAGCGCTTGCGGTCGCGGTCGCGGAGCTCGAGAGCCTCATGGATGCCGGTCGAGGCGCCGGAAGGCACGGATGCCTTGGCGGACGTCCCGTCGGAAAGGGTCATGGAGACCTCGACGGTCGGATTCCCGCGCGAATCGAGGATCTCGCGGGCCTTGATGTCTCGGATGGTAGGCATTTCCGCTTCCCTACAGGATCTCGTACTGGACGGTGACGTTCACGATGACGTCCTGCGAACCGGGTTGGACGTTCGGGGAAGGGTTCGAGGCGCCGCCCATCCCGGTCACCATGTCCTTGGCGTAGTAGACGGGAGATTCCGGCGAGGAGGACGATTCGCTGAAGCCAACGACCTTGCCGAGCTTCACGCCCGCGGCGGCCGCGAGATCCTGCGCCTTCTTCTTGGCGGCTTCGATGCCTTTCAGCCGGGCCTGCTGCCGGAGCGTCTCCGGATCGTCGATCGTGAAGCCGATGCCGCCGATCTGGTTGGCGCCGAGCGAAGCGGCGGAAGCCAGGATGTCGCTGATCGAGTCGAGCTTGCGCACCTTCACGTCCACGTCCTGCCGGACTTCGTATCCCCGAAGGATCTCCTTGCCGTCCGGGTAATCATAGGCGGGGTCGATCGAATATTGGGAGGTCTGGATGTCCTCTTTCGCCACGCCAAGCTGCTGGAGCTTCTCGATGATGGCGTTCATCTTGAGGGAGTTCTCCTTCTGGGCGTCGGCGATGGATTTCTTCTCGGTCTTGACGCCGATCGAGACGCTGGCGATGTCGGGCAGGGCCGTGACCTTGCCGACGGCGTCGACCGAGATGCTGTCGCGCTGGACCGGCGGCGCGCCGATCGTGCCGTACTGCTTGGCGGCATTGCGCGAGAGCAGGGCAAGGTAAATGACGGCCGCCAGGACGAGAAGGCCGAAGAAGGGCTTGCGGCGCATGCTGCCCGCCATCCAACCCTTGCTGCCGCAGCCGCACGAGCCGTTTCCGCAGTTTCCGGACATGTGGTCTTCCATAGACGCGTGGAATGATAGGGTCTTAATATCAAGCGATACGTAGCGGCTGGAGCCCAGGTAACGCCTTGCCTTCCAGGAACTCCAGCATGGCGCCGCCTCCGGTCGAGACGTGGTCGACGCACTCCATGAGGCCGGTCTTCGCGAGCGCGATCGCCGTCTCTCCGCCGCCGACGATTCCGTAGGTCTTGCCTTTGGAGCGGGCGGCGATCAGGCGTCCGAGCGCCAAGGTCCCGTGGCTGAACTTCGGCTCCTCGAACCAGCCGAGCGGGCCGTTCCAGACGATCATCTTGGCGGAGCGGACATAGGCGGCGTAGGCCGCGATGGTCTTCGGACCGATATCGAGGATCGCCTCGTTCTCGATGCAAAGGTCGAACGGCTCCTCCTGGAGATCGACGACCTTGGCCCAATCCTTGGGGCGCTTCGGGTCGCCGATCACGACGTCGTGCGGCAGGATCAGCTTCTTGAAGTAGGGATGCCGCATGATTTCCGCCGCGGCGGCGAGGTCCTCGTCGCTGCAAGGCGTCTGGCCGATGCAATGGCTCATGGCCTTGTAGAACGGGGCGACGAGCGCGCCGCCAAGCAGCACGCGGTCGGCGACGGACAACATCTGGCTGATCACGCCGATCTTGCTCGAGACCTTGGCGCCGCCCATGACCACGAGATACGGCCGTTCGGGCGACTCGAGAGCTTTCGTGAGGGCGGCGACTTCCGAGACGAGCAGCGGGCCGGCATAGGAAGGCAGGTGGCGCGTGATGCCGACGATCGAAGCGGCGGCGCGATGGCACGTCCCGAAGGCTTCATCGATGTACGCGTCGCCCAATCTCGAAAGCGCTTCGGAAAACTCCGGATCGTTCTCCTCCTCCCCCTTCTTGAAACGCAGGTTCTCGAGCAGCACGACCTGGCCGTCCTTCATGGCGGCCACGGCTTTTTCGGTTTCGGGCCCGACGCAATCCGGAAGCTTCTCGACGATCCGTCCCAAGAGCTGGGTCAGGCGCTTGGCGATCGGATCGAGCTTGAGAGCTGCGGCCTTCTTCCCTTCCGGCCGCCCGAGGTGTGAAGCGAGCACGACCCTGGCTCCGGCGGCGGCCAGGCGTTCGATGGTCGGCACGACCTTGCGGATGCGCCAATCCTCGTCCGGGCTGACCTTCGCGCGGGAGACCGGCACGTTGAAGTCGGCGCGCAGGAAGACGCGTTTGCCTTTGAAAGCCTTGAAGTCCTCGACGGTACGGAGTTTCATGCGCGGATCGTTGCTCATAGGTTGTTGCGGCGGAAAGTGGTGAGCGGCGCGCGGATCATCTTCCAAGCGCTCTTCCATGGAAGCGTCCGGAAGAAATAACGCATATCCGCGGCCAGCCGCACCGGCCAGACCAGGTACCCGCGGAAGCGGAACCCATAGACATCGGCGACGCCCCAGGCACCGCCCATCGGCACCAGCGTATGCATGACCGGGAAGGCATACGGTTCCGGCGGCGCGCCGCGCATCGCGCGGACGACGTTCTCCGCGACCCGCTCGGCCTGATGGATCGCGCCTTGCGCCAGTTGCGGCACCGGCCGCTTCGATTCCGGATCGAGCAGCGTCAGGCAATCGCCGACGGCCCAGACATGCTCCTCGCCCTTCACGCGCAGGGTCGCGTCGACTTCGATCTTCCCGCGCGCGTCGAGCGGCAGGCCGAGATCCTTCACGAACGGTCGAGCCTTGAAACCTCCGCACCAGACCAGCAGGTCGGAAGTGACCTCCTTCTCGTGCTCCTTCTTGAAATCGCAGACCAGCATGTCCACGGTCTCGCCGGCCTTGAGCGGCCGCGGCGCGAGCACGACGTGATCCCTGTGCGCTCCCCTGATGCAGGCGTCGAGGATCAGTTTCACGCCGAGGCGTTCGAGCCGCTTCCTCGCCCACGCCGAGAGCTGCGGGTGGAAGGCCGGCAAGGGGCGCGGCGACGCCTCGATCAGCTCGATCGAGTATTCGCCCGCGCCGAGCCGCCCCTTCTTGACCTGCGTGCGCATGAACGAAGCCGCTTCGCAGGCGAACTCCACGCCGGTCGGGCCGGCGCCGCCGACCAGGACGCGGATGAACGGGATCTCGTTCTTTTTCTTCTTGGCGACCAGCTCACGCAAGTGCCGATTGACGACCAAGGCGTCCTGCAGGCTGTAGAGCGGATGACTATGGCGCTCCAAGCCCTCGATGCCGTAGAAATCCGGCACGGCGCCGACCGCGACGATCAGGTCGTCGAACGCCAGTCTGCGTCCGTCGGCCAGAACGAGCGCGCGCGCCTCCCGATCGATGCCGGTCGCTTCCTGGTACTCGACCTTCACGCCCTCGGCCGCAAGATGCGTGCGGAGGTCTTCGAACGGGGTCGCCACTCCGGCCTCGAGACGAGATTCCGGCGCATCGCCGGTGGCCGCTTCGTAGAGCCACGGCCGGTAGAGATGATGCGTATGCTTGTCCACGACGACGATCTCGCAGCCCGGGCGCTTGCCAAGTCGCCTCGAAAGCCGGACGGCGGCCGTCAGGCCTCCGAACCCGGCTCCCAAGATGACGATGCGATGACGGGATCGGACGGCATCCATATGCTTTCAGTATACCATCCGCCGCCTTAAAAACGTAGCTCTGCCAGCACGATTTCCGGAGGGCAGAAAAGTCGCGCCCGGGGGCCGGACTCCCCCGTGCCGGCGCCGAGCAGGAGCGGGAACCCTTCGAACGTGAAACGTCCGCGATCGAAGCGCCGCCCCATGTCATGCGGCAGGCGCGCGACCGAGCCGAGGAACGGAAGGCGGATCTGTCCGCCATGGGTGTGACCGGAAAAGAAGACGGTCGCTCCGGTCCGGCCCCTCAGCAGCGCGGCGGCATGCGGAGCCAATTCCGGATTATGCAGCATGACCACGGCCGGCGCGTCCGGCGTGAAATCCTTGAAAGCGGCTTCCAGGTCCGCCTCGCCATACCAGTCGTCATCGACGCCAGAGACCAGCAACTTCTCCCCTTCCCGATCGATGGAGACGGACCTGTTCACCAGAAGCGGGATGCCCGACGCCTCGAACCAAGCCCGCGTCTCCCGACCGGATTTCCACTCGTCATGATTGCCCATGATCGCATACGTGCCGAGCGGCGCTTCCAGCCTTTTGAGCGGCGCCAGTTCCGGAAGGTCCGAGGCGTCCCTGTACAGGAAGTCGCCCCCGAGCAGGACGAGGTCGGGCTTCAGGCCATTCGTCCGATCCACCAACCGCCGGACCCATGATGCCCCCTTGTACGGACCGACGTGGAGGTCGGAGAGGAAAGCGATACGTATGGAGCGCTCGCCTTTTCCCACGGCGTAGCGCCGGACCGCGAGAAGGCGCGGTTCGATGAACGAGCCGTAAAAGATCGTCAGGAAACCGGCGACGGACAGGAACCGGACGGGCAGGACGAATGGGCCGGTCCAGGAGCGCGTCCAGGCGCAAGCGCCGACGAAGGACGCGAGCAGCAAAAGGATGGCGGCATCATAGAGCCGCCACGGGAGGTCAAGTTCGTGGATTCGCGAATACCTGCGCGGCATCCTCAAACCGTCTTGCCGACGCGCGCGACCATCTCCGCCAGCCGGTTGCTGTAACCCCACTCGTTGTCGTACCAGGCCACGACCTTCACCAAGTCGCCGCCCACGACCTGCGTGAGATTGAGGTCGACGATCGAGGAGTAGGAGTTCTTGATGAAGTCGGAAGAGACCAGTTCCTCTTCGGTCCAGGCCATCACGCCTTCGAAGCGCTTGGTCGCGCAGGCGGCCTTGATGGCCTTGTTCACCTCTTCGACGGTCGTCTTCCGTCCGAGCACGAAGGTGAAGTCCGAAAGCGAGACGACGGACGTCGGCACGCGCAGCGAAAGGCCGTCGAACAGCCCCTTCAGTTCCGGGATCGTCTCGGTCACGGCGATGGCCGCGCCGGTCGAGGTCGGGATGATGTTGCAGGCGGCGGCGCGGGCCCGGCGCAGGTCCCTGTGCGGGCCATCCTGCAGCATCTGATCGGCGGTGTAGCTGTGGATGGTGGTCATGAGTGCCTTCTTCACGCCGAACTTCGCGTGCATGACGGCCGCGACCGGGGCGATGCAGTTGGTGGTGCAAGAAGCGTTGTTGATGATCGCCGCCTTTCCCTTATAGTCCTGTCCGTTCACGCCAAGCACGTACGTGGGAATCTCCCCGCCTTTGGCAGGGGCCGAAAGGACGACCCGCTTGGCGCCGGCCGCGAGATGCTGGCTCGCGCCCTTCTCGTCGGTGAAGCGGCCAGTCGATTCGATGACCACGTCGATCTTCAGTTCCTTCCACGGCAGCTTGGTCGGATCCTTCTCGGCCGTCACGATGATCTTCTTGCCGTCGATATAGAGGTTCTTCTCGTCATAGGTGACCTCCTTCTCGTAGGCGCCGTAATTCGTGTCGTGCTTCAGGAGGTGCGCGAGCGTCTTGGTGTCGGTCAAGTCATTGATGGCGACGAACTCGAGCTCTTTCAGGCGGCCGAGGGCGGCCTTGAGGGTGTTCCGGCCGATGCGGCCGAACCCGTTGATGGCGACGCGGATCATAAGGTGTCCTTCTTAGTGGTATCAGCGGAGTAGAACTTGAGGGTGGAGACGAGGGCGGAGAAGACGGACGGGTCGGCCGTCGCGGAGCGGACGACGAGGGCGGAGGACCCTTGCGGCACGTAAAGCGCCTGGCGACGGATGCGGTCATTCTCGAACGCGACGGCGAAGACGGCCGAGCGACCGTCGATGGAGACGTCGTAGCGCACGAGACGCTGTCCGGAGAAATCGGCGGCAACCAGGTTCGAAATCTCCTGCCGCGCCGCCACCGGCACCGTCTGGATCACGAGACCTTCCCCTTGGTCAGGCGCTTGCGCGCGTTCCTTGTCGGAGCGTCCGATGCGGATGAGGTCGGGATCGCGCGCATCGACCGTCCAGCCGGGCGGCACGGCGTAAGCATACCCGCGCGCGGCATCGTCCTGCCGGCTCCAAGCATCGATATCGAGCGTGACCGGCTGCGGCAAGGAGACGATCGGTGAAAGGGACGCCACGTCGAATGGATGCCTCCAGGAAAGATATATCGCCAAAAGGCCGTACGATGCGACAGTGGCGATCAGTGCGGCTTCAACGACCGGCGAAAGCGTATGTTTCACCCTCCAAAGAGACATACGCGGGCAGTATACGTTTCAACGCCGCGGACGGGAAGTGAATGAAATGAAAAGACCCGCGACGCATGTCGAGGGTCTTTCCGTACGGGCCTCAGCCCGGCACCTGGGTGCCGGATTCCATGGCGAAGCGGGTGAAGCGCTTGACCTGGATGTTCTCGCCGGTCTTGGCGATGGTCTCCTTGAGCATCTCTTCCACCGTCTTGTCCTCGTCCTTGATGCAGGCCTGGTTCAGGAGGCAGACGTCGCCGTACCACTTCGAGAGCTTGCCTTCGGCGATCTTCGCGACCATCTCGGCGGGCTTGCCCGAGCCGGCGAACTCCTGGGCGTACATCTCCTTCTCCTTCTCGACGACTTCCGGCGGGATGTCGGCGCTGGAGACGTAGAGCGGGTTCATGGCCGCGATCTGGAGCGCCAGCTCGTGGCAGAGCTCCTTGAAGCCGTCGGTGCGGGCGACGAAGTCGGTCTCGCAGAGCACCTCGACCATCGCGCCGACCTTGCCGTTGCCGTGGATGTAAGCGTAGACCAGGCCTTCGGACGTCTGGCGGTCGGACTTGGACGCGGCCTTGACGATGCCTTTCTTGCGGAGCAGTTCGGCGGCGGCGGTCAGGTCGCCAGCGGCCTCCTCGAGCGCCTTCTTGCACTCGACGATGCCGGCGCCGGTCGCGGCGCGCAGTTCGGATACGGTCTTGGCGTCGATCATAGGAACGAAAGATTAAAGGTGTGGGCGGCGCTTAGGCGGTGATGATGCGGGAGGGTTCGGAGGAAGAGGCTCCGGCGGCCGGAGCGGCCTTGGCGGCTTCGGCCTTCTTCATGACCATCTCCTTCTCGCGGAGCTTGCGGCCTTCGGCCACGGCTTCGGAGAACAGTTTGGTGAAGAGCTCGATGGATTTCACGGCGTCGTCGTTGGCCGGGATGCCGTAGGTCACGTCCTCCGGATTGATGTTGGAGTCGATCAGCGAGAAGACCGGGACTTTCTTGGTGCGGGCTTCCTCGACGGCGGTCTTCTCGTGCTTGGCGTCGACGATGAAGATGGCGTCCGGGAGCTTGGTCAGGCTGGCGATGCCGCCCACCTTGCGTTCCATGTCGGCGATCGAGCGGTCGATCACCACGCGCTCCTTCTTGGTGTACTTGTCGAAGCCGCCGGAATCGCGCTTGCCGCGATCCTCGTTCAGCTTCTTGATGAGCTTGGAGATTTCCGGGAAGTTGGTGAACGTGCCGCCCAGCCAGCGGTTGGTGATGTGGGGCGCTCCGCACTCCAAGGCGTACTTCTCGACGATCGGGGCCGCCTGGCGCTTGGTGCCCAGGAAGACGATGACGCCTCCGCGGGCCGTCATGTCGCGCGCGGCGTCGAGCGCTTCCTTGAGCTTGATGACGGTCTGCTCCAGGTTGATGATATGGATGCCGTTCCGGGAACCGAACAGGTACGGCTTCATCTTGGGATGCCACTTGGAGACCTGGTGCCCGAAATGAGCGCCGGTCTTCAAGAGTTCCACGAGGTCAGGGATCTCGTACATAAAAAAGAGGAAAACTCCTTTTAACACCTTCCCGGCCGGGGCATCCGTATCCTTTTCAGGAGGGAGGCGCCCAGGAGTGTCGTCGGGAATGTGAGGTTAATAATGGTCGAAGTATAGGGAAGGGGCTGCAGGCTGTCAAGACGACTCGCGTGCCTATAGGAGGCCGTCCGACCCACTCTTGCCAAATTAAGGAGGCTCTGCTACACTCCCGCCATACTTATTTTCGCGCTATGAAAGCCGACATCCACCCGAAATACTACCCGGAAGCCAAGGTCATCTGCGCCTGCGGCAACACCTTCACGACCGGCGCGACCATCGAGGAGATCCATGTCGAACTCTGCTCGGCTTGCCACCCCTTCTACACGGGCAAGCAGAAGCTGCTCGACACCTCCCGCCGCGTCGAGAAGTTCCAGGAGCGCACGGTCAAGAAGGCCGCCGAAGGCGCCAAGGCCACCGGCAAGAAGGCCCGCACCATCAAGCGCGTCGCCAAGAAGGCCGCCAAAGCCGCCAAATAGCTGCGCCGAACCCCGCTCGCGAGCGGGGTTTTGGTTACCTGTAGCATACTGACCACATGAACATCCCCTTCGAAATCGCGAAGAAGCGCGACCGTGCCCGAGAGATCGAGACCCTCCTGTCCACCCCGGAGGTGATTTCGGACAACCAGAAGATGCGCGGGCTGAACCAGGAGTACAGCGACCTGCGGGAAGTGCTGGAAATCGCCGCCCGCCACGAGGCGCTCTTGAAGGAGGCGTCCGATACCGCCGCGATGCTGGAACACGAGACGGACGGCGAGCTGCGGTCGATGGCCGAGGCCGAAGCCCTCCGCGTCGGCGGCGCGCTCGAGGCCACCCGTCTGGAACTGGAGGATGCCCTGGTCGAGCCCGACCCGCTCGACAAGAAGAACATCATCGTGGAGATCCGCGCGGGCGTCGGCGGCGACGAAGCCGCGCTCTTCGCGGCCGAGCTCTTCCGCATGTACGTGCGCTACGCCGAACGCAAGGGATGGAAGACCGCCGCGATCTCGCAGAGCCTCAACGACCTGGGCGGCGTGAAGGAAGCCGTCTTCAGCGTGCAGGGCAAGAACGTCTATCGCGAGATGAAATACGAATCCGGCGTGCACCGCGTCCAACGCGTGCCCGAAACGGAAAAAGCCGGGCGCGTGCATACCTCGACCGTGACCGTCGCCGTCATGCCGGAAGCCGAAGAGATCGACATCAGGATCGACCCTAAAGACATCCGAGTCGATACCTTCCTGGCCGGCGGACACGGCGGACAGGGCGTGCAGACGACGTATTCGGCCGTGCGCATCACCTATCTGCCGACCGGGATGATCGTCGGCTGCCAGGACGAACGCAGCCAGATCCAGAACCGGGAGAAGGCCATGGCCGTGCTGCGGGCGCGCCTCTTCGCCATCGAGGAGGAGAAGCGCCGCAAGGCGCGGACGGACCTGCGGCAAGGCCAGATCGGTTCCGGCGAACGTTCGGAAAAGATCCGTACCTATAACTTCCCGCAGGATCGCGTGACCGACCACCGCATCAAGAAGTCCTGGCATGGCATCCCTGGCATCCTCTCGGGCGAGCTCGAGGAGATCATGCGTACGCTGCACGAAGCCGACCGTGCCGGCACCTTCGGCGCGGCTGAAGGCGACGAGGAATGAAAGCCGTCATCTTCGCGGCCGGTCTCGGCACGCGCCTGCGCCCCCTGACCGACCGGATCCCGAAGCCGATGATCTCGGTCGCCGGAAGGCCGATCTTGCAGCATACCCTCGAAGCCCTGCCGAAGGAGGTCACCGAAGCGATCGTCGTGGTCGGTTACAAGGCGGAAGCCATCCGCAGGCATTTTGAAGATGCGCCCGAAGCTTCCGGCGGACGGGCTGTCCGTTTCGTGGAGCAGCCAGAACTCCGAGGCACGTATGATGCCCTGCTGCGCGCCCAGCCGTTCCTCGACGGCTCGTTCCTGGCGCTCAACGGCGACGACCTGTATGGGAAAGAAGACCTCGCGCGGCTGGTCCGCGCCGAACCCTTCACCATGCTCGCCCATCGCGTCGCGTCGCCGAACCCGTACAGCCATCTTGCGACGTCAGGGGGATTCCTGTGCCGCATCGAACTGAACAAAGATTCGACTCAGTACCCTGAGCGTTTGGTCTACGTCGGCGCATGCCGTCTGGACGGCCGTTTTTTCGATCTCGCTCCGGCTGCGGCCCCGAACGGAGAGCTCGGGCTTCCGCACACGCTGGAAAAACATCTCGCAGCGCACCCCGTCAGGGTCATCGAAACGTCCTTCTGGATGCCGATCGGGACGCCGGAGGAACTGGAGGCGGCACGCGCGGCCCTTGAACCCGGGACACGGACATGAACATCGCTTCCGTCATTTCCGCCGCCGCCGATCGCCTCCGGCGCGCCCGTATCGAGGAACCGCGTCTCGAAGCGGAGTCGCTCTTGGCGCACCTGCTCGACCGCGACCTGAGCTGGATCCTGGCCCACCCGGAAGCGGACGTCATGTCCACCGTCATCAAGACGTTCGCCCAGCTGGTCGCCAAGCGTGCGGCACGGGTCCCCTATGCCTACCTGACCGGCGTGAAATCTTTCTACGGGCGCGACTTCCGCGTGACGCCGGCCACGCTCATCCCACGCCCTGAGACCGAGACGCTCGTCGAAGCGCTGCTTTCGCGGATCCCCGTGACATCGACCGCGACGATCGTCGATGTCGGGACGGGCAGCGGTGCCATCGGCGCGACCTTGGCGGCGGAACGGGCGAAGACGAAGGCGATCCTCTATGACGTCTCGAAAAAGGCGCTGGACGTCGCCGCCTCGAACATCAGCCGTCTCAAGCTTGGACGCCGTGTCCGCTGCGCCAGACTCGACATCCTGCACCAAGCATTGCCGGAGCCGAAAGGCGCGTCCGTCGTCGTCGCCAATCTCCCCTATCTCCCCGACGCCGTTTGGAAAAGATCGCGACCGGAGGTCCGGACGCACGAACCTAAGCTCGCCCTCGTCTCGGGCGCAGACGGCCTGCGGCATTACCGAGCGCTGTTCAAGCGGCTGATGGTCTGGAAACGCCGCCCCGTCATGATCGCCATCGAAGCCGAGCCGGAGCAGTTCCCTGAACTCGCCGACCTGACCCGAGCGCTCCTGCCGGACGCCCGCCCCGAAATCCTCAAGGACCTCCACGGCGACGACCGCGTCCTGATCGCCGCACGGCCCTGAACGAAAGATCCCCCCGACCTTGGTCGGAGGGATCTTCTCTTCACTTCTTGCCGTCGGCTTCGGACGCTTCGGCGGCCTTCTTGGCCTCCTCGGCAGCCTTCTTCTCTTCGGCTTCGGTCTTGATGGCCGTGACGTCGGCGACAGCGGACGCCTCGAGCGCCTTCAGCTGGTCTTCGGTCATCGGAGCTTCGACCTTGGCGATGGTCTCGTCCGGGTTCTCGAGGACGTGGATGCCTTCCGGGATCTTCAGGTCCTTGACCGTGATCATGTCGTCGAAGGTCCTGAGCATCGTGACGTCGACATCGATGGCGTGGACCAGGTCGGTCGGGAGGCACTCCACCAGGACCGAGTCGAGCGTCTTGATGAGGGAACCTCCCTGTTCCTTCACCGCCGGCGACTCGCCGACGAAGTTCAGCGCGATCTCCGTCTTGAGCTTCTCCTTCAGGTTGACCTGGTAGAAGTCGACGTGCGTGTACCGGTTGGAGATCGGGTCGACCTGCCAATCCTTGATGAGCGCCTTGACCGTGCCGTCGCCTTCGATCTCCAGGTCGAGCAGGGTCGATTCGCCGGCGGCCTTGATCGCCTTGTGGAAGGCGTTGTAGTCCGCCATCACGCTCTTGCTCTCGATGCCGCGTCCGTAGATGACCGCCGGGAGCACGTTCTTGAGCCGGAGCTTCTTGGGCTTCGTCTTTCCGTCGCGCTTCTGGAGGGCCAGCTTGATTGCTTCCATCGCCATAGGGCTACTCTGCAATGAGGAGTTATGACGGGATGATAGACGCAAAAGCCGCCCCCGTCAAGAGGCGGCCCGGGCCAGGCCCGTCAGATGCATTCCAGCACGGCGTCGATGAAGTCGAAGGACTTCTCTCCGTCTTCGGCCAGGAGCTGGTGCACGGCGATCACGTCGTCGGTCGTCACGGCCGTTTCCCGACCGGAAAACTTGCGGACGTCGTCATACGTCAGGTCGGTGATGAGCCCGACGGAGGAGACGCCGGCGTTCGAGACCAGCACGAGGGCCAGGATCGAGTTCCAGCACTTCTTGCAGCGGATGTGCAGGAGATGCCCGTCTTCCTTCTCGCCCAGTACGCGGGCTTCCATCGGATTGTAGTTCGTCTCGCAGAGCGGACAGAACGAAATCATCCGGAGGCCGTCCTGATAATAGCTCGGCGTTGATTGTGGGAGCTGAGCCATAGGCGGTTGTGGACGAACGTCGTTTAACATGACCATCATAGCATTTTTGACAAGCCTTGTCGAGGGGATAACCTCCGGTCCGGCCTTAAATGGCGAGTAAAAAACACGCGCCCGTAGGCGCATGCGCATGTGCCGATGAAAGATTCCGGTCCTTTCACCCTTGGCGCGTCGCGATGTTTTCCATCACGGCGATCAGGAGGAAATGAAGGACGAGCGACGTCCCGCCATAGCTCACGAACGGCAGGGCGAGTCCCGTGACCGGAAGCATGCCCGACGCGACGCCGACGTTGATGAACGCTTCCGACGCGATGAGGGTGGCCGTCCCGACGATGAGGAACAGGGTGAAATCGTCGCGGGAACGTTTCGCGAGGACATAGAGCCTGGAGAGCAGGATGAGGAACAGGCCGATCATGATGGCCACTCCGACGAATCCGAGCTCCTCCGCGATCACCGAAAAGATGAAGTCCGTGCGGGCCTCCGGCAGGAAGCGGAGCTGGCTTTGGGATCCGGACGCGACTCCCCTGCCCGTCAGCTGTCCGGCGCCGATCGCGATGACCGACTGGGTGACGTTGTATCCGCGTCCGAACGGATCGCGCTCGGGGTCCAGGAAGGTCAGGATGCGGTCCTTCTGGTAGGGCCTGAGGAGGAGCGACCAGGCCGCGACGGCGAAGATCGCCGCTACGGCCGCCATGGTCAGGAGGTGCCGCCAGCGCATCCCCGAAGCGAGCACCATGCCGAACCAGATGATGCCGAGGACGATGGCGCCGCCGAGGTCAGGCTGCAGCACCACGAGCAGGATCATGAACGCGACCGTCGCGGCGCTCCTGGCCACCACGCGCAAGTCTTTCGTATAGCGCCCGTGCGTCGCCAGGAACTTGGCCATGATGACGATCAGCACCACCTTGGCCAGCTCGACGGGCTGGAACCCGATCGGTCCAAGCGAAAGCCAGCCGCGCGTGCCGTTGATGGTCTTGCCTGCCACGAGTACGAGGGCGAGCAGCAGCAGCGACCCGACGTAGGCCGAAACGGTCGTGAAAGCCAGCCAGCGGTAGTGAAAACCTGCCCCGGCCACGAAAACGATCGCGACGCCGAGTACGGTGAAGAGCAGCTGCTTCTTGAAGCTGGAGAAATCCGATTCCGCCCCGAGGCCGATCGAATAGAGCGCGAGCAGGCCGAGCCCGGTCAGGAGCAGGGACGAACCGAACAACAGCCAGTCGAATTTGCGGTATGCTTGGAGCGTGCGTTGCAGCATGTCGTGAAGTCTCCTAGGATACTACTCAAACAACCCTCCTATGACAATGCGTTCGACCCTCTTCATCTCCCTTGCGACGTTGGCCCTCGGCGTCGGCGTCACGGCCTGGGCATTCGCAGGCCGTTCCACGGCGGCCGGCAAGACCCGCATCGACGCCGGGCAGGCCGCCATCGTGACCGAAATGCGCAGCCTCGGACGTCTCGAAAGTTCCTCTTTCACGATCGAGAAGATCATCGAAGCCGACAAGAACCAGGCAGGCAGGCTTTCCGACTTCCTGTTCGGCGACAAGCTCCTGCTCATCGCGCATGGCGAAGTCGTGGCAGGCATCGACATGTCCGGGCTCGCTGCCAGCGATATCAGCACCATCGACGGGAAGCTGCATCTCCGTCTTCCCGCCACGCAGATCCTGAACGTCTCGTTGGATGACGGAATGACGCGTGTCTATGACCGAACACAAGGATTGTTCAGCCGTGCCGATAAGGATTTGGAGACCGAAGCGCGCCAAGCCGCCGTACGATCCATCCGCGAGGCAGCGTGCGACTCCGGCATCCTCAAGGCCGCTTCAGAAAATGCCGCGAAACAGATCAAGGCCATGCTTGCGGGACTCGGGTTCGAAGGAGCCGTCATCGAAATCGCGCAAGGGAGCTGCTGAATGAAAACCGCCCATGAGCCGTGGGCGGTTTTCTTCGACCGGGAAAGGCGATTCAATTCCCAGGTTTCCCGTAAGCGGAAGGGTCGTAGATGTTGATGACGGGAACGACTTCCACTTTCGTGATCTGCGGCAGCGCCTGATACCAGAATATTTCCATCGGTTTCCTCTCCCCTGCCTGCAAGCGATCGACGCGGACTTCATTGATACCGACGACGGCATCACCGCGATAGAGCAGCACCCGCACCCCCACGTCGTAATAATTGAACGCCGTGTGATTGGCCAGGACGAACGATGCGCCCGATGCGGCAGTCGGTGCCTGCGGATCGGCCGGCTTGAAGACGGCATTCTCTCCCGCAATGTTGAGGCGGGTGGCGGCAAAGGCTTGCAGGTCGAGTCCGCCTGCGGAGGTCGCACGATGCCACAGGCGTTTTTCCACCTTCACTTCCACGCCCGCGCCTTTTTCCGTCGACACCGAAAGCGTCGTCAGGTACGAAGCCTGGCCCGGAAGGATGAATGCCGACTGCGCAGGAAGCTCCGATCCGCCGACGACCAGGCGATACCGCAGCTCCGCCCAGTGGCGCGCATTGAGGTTCTCGACCGGCACCAGGATATCGATCTTGCCGATTCCGCCCTGCAGTACGATCGGCGCTCCGATCCGCACCTCTTCCAAAACGGGACTTTGACCCGCGCCGTACCCCGCGCTCGTCATCTGGCGGATGGCCAGCTCTTCCTGAAAACCGCCGAACGCCAACCAGTCGGTGAAACCCCAGACGCCGATACCGATCAGGATCGCGTCGACGGCAATGAAAAGACCGACCGCGACTCTGCGCGCCTGTGCGCGATGATCCACCCACCATTGGCTCCAGCGAAGCTCCTGCCCGCTCATGCCGCCGACGGATCCGAGGTTGTCGAACTGCTTGTCAGGCATACCTTCATGAGTATATCATAAGGCACGTATCACCTGCCTTCATCCCCGATTCTCCTTATGGCCAAAGACGAAAAGAAACCCGCCTCCGATTACGGCTCCCAGCAGATCCAGGTGCTCGAAGGGCTCGATCCGGTCCGCAAGCGCCCGGGCATGTACATCGGTTCGACGGGTCCCGAGGGGCTCCATCACCTCATCTGGGAAATCGTCGACAACTGCATCGACGAAGCCATGGCGGGGTACGCCAAGGTCATCACCGTGCGGCTCCTGCCGGACGGATACGTCGCCGTCGAGGACGACGGACGAGGCATCCCGGTCGACACGCACAAGGAGTACAAGGTCTCGGCGCTCGAACTGGTCTTCACCAAGCTCCACGCCGGCGGCAAGTTCGGCGGCGGCGGGTACAAGGTATCCGGCGGTCTCCACGGCGTCGGCGCCTCGGTCGTCAACGCGCTTTCCACCCACCTGAAAGCCGAAGTGAAGCGCGACGGCCAGCTCTGGGTGCAGGAATATAAGGTAGGCAAGCCGCAAGGCAAAGTGAAGGCGGTCGGCAAGGCCAAGGGCACGGGCACGACCGTCAGCTTCAAGGCAGACGGTTCCATCTTCAGCACCACGGAGTACAACCCGAAAGTCATCCTTGACCGCATGCGCCAGCAGGCGTACCTGACGAAGGGCATCAAGATGGCCTTCATCGACGAGCGGGATCCGAAAGACGTCTTCACCTATTGCTTCTTCTTCGAGGGAGGCGTGCAGTCGTACGTACGCCACCTCAACCGCACCAAGGCTCCAAAGCACGACGCCATCTTCTACTGCCACAAGCAGGTCGACGGCATCGACATCGAGATCGGCCTCCAGTACGTCGACGACTACAAGGAGACGCTCTTCGCGTTCGCCAACAACATCTCCAACCCGGAAGGCGGCACGCACGTGGCCGGCTTCCGCACTTCGCTCACCCGCATCCTGAACGCCTACGCCCGCAAGCAGGGGTACCTGAAGGAAAAGGATGACAACCTTTCCGGAGAAGACGTCCGCGAGGGCTTGACGGCGGTCGTCTCGGTGAAGGTCTCCGAACCGCAGTTCGAAGGCCAGACCAAGGCCAAGCTCGGCAACCCGGAGGTCCAACCCGCGGTCGCTTCCGCTTTCGCCGAGTCTTTCGAGATCTATCTTGAGGAGCACCCTGCCGATGCGCGCGCCGTCATCGAGAAATGCCTGCTCGCCGCACGCGCCCGCCTGGCCGCACGCGCCGCACGCGACACCGTGCTGCGCAAAGGCGCACTTGAAGGACTGACGCTGCCCGGCAAGCTGGCCGACTGCTCCACCAAGGACGCGGGCCGCTCCGAACTCTACATCGTCGAGGGCGACTCCGCCGGCGGCTCCGCCAAGCAGGGCCGCAACCGCGAGTTCCAGGCCATCCTCCCCCTCCGCGGCAAGATCCTGAACGTCGAGCGCGCGCGCCTCGACAAGATGCTGGGCAACGACGCCGTGAAGTCGCTCATCATCGCGATCGGCACCAACATCGGCGAGGCCTTCAAGATCGAGGATCTCCGCTACAACCGCATCATCCTCATGACCGACGCGGACGTCGACGGTGCGCACATCCGCACGCTGCTCCTCACGCTCTTCTACCGCTATCTTCCCGAACTGATCACCAAAGGACACCTCTACATCGCCCAGCCGCCGCTCTTCCAGTTGCGCCGCGGCAAGGAGATCCACTACGCCTACGACGAGGCCGCCAAGGAAAGGATCCTGAAGGAGATGCTCGAAGCCAAGGCCGCCAAGGCGGCCGCCAAAGGCAAGCAGAAAGAGGAGGAGGAAGGCGAGCAGCTCGCCCCCACGGAAGAGGAAGCGGCGCCCGAAGGCGAACCGGGCGAAGTCACCGCGGTCGGCGGCGTGATCATCCAGCGCTACAAGGGTCTCGGCGAAATGAACCCCGAACAGCTCTGGGAGACGACCATGAACCCGGAATCGCGCGTCATGCTGCAAGTGACCGTCGACGACGCCGACAAGGCCAACCAGATCTTCGACATCCTGATGGGATCGGAGGTCGAGCCCCGGAAGAACTTCATCCAGACGCACGCCAAGAAGGTGAAGAACCTGGACGTGTAAAAAGAAAAAGAGGGCCACAAGGCTCTCTTTTGATGAAAGGCCGGTCGGACAAGTCAACAAGCGCACCGGTGCGCGGTATGCACTACGTCCGGCCGGAAAAGGTGGATTGGACAACGGGCGCAGCGTCCAAAAGGACATGGGTCCGAGCGTCCAATCCGTAAAGAGCGAGGGTGCAAAGGGTCTCACGTGCCGGTAAGCTACACGTCTCCGAACGCACCCTCTTCAGGATTCCCTTGAGATTCCCTGAAGAAGGGGCGAGATGCGGGCTTGTAGACGTTCATCACGAACGTGGCGTTTTTTCGCATCTCGCCGGAAAGGGCCGGTCAGACAAACCGACTTACGCGTCGAAACGTGCGGGTAATATCGTCCGACCGGAAAAGGGAGGGTTGGACATCGACATCGTCGCCTCAAAAGGCAAGCATGCATACGCTCAACCCTGAAAGGTGCGGCGGACAGTACGATCTTCGCCTCCGTAGGAGGCAGCTCGTCTGGCGTCCACCGACACGCCTTCGTATCACGGCATGTTCATCGTGTCAAGACGTAAAAACGCCCGGACAACGATGTTGTTCGGGCGCGCGTGCGGACTACGCGGTCGCGAAGGTCTCGGACGGGAGCGCGGGCGTTCCGGGCCGGACCTTCTTGGGCGTCTGGGGCGGTCCGGAGAGGCCCTCGATCTTCCGCCAGGCGCGGTAGAGCGCCTCGGCGAAGCGGGTGATCGAACGCCAGATGGCCATCCGGTGGATGTGGCCGTCGGTGTAGAGCGTCCGCTTGCCGTCCTTGACCGGCGTCGGGTGCTTCTTCCGGAACTCGACCTTCCAGGCGCGGAGCTTGATCCCCCACTCGGAAGCGGGGCGCTTCACCCACTGGTCGGCCAGCAGGTAGAACCCCTGGCGGCCCAGCGCGTTCCAGTTGGCGCGCGTCCCGGCCTTGCGGCGCGGGAAAGCGCCTTCGCGCAGGTGCACGCCGAGGTAGGCCTTGAAGCCTTCGATCGTCGCGAAGCGCCGGATATCGCCGGCGGCCGCGATGATGCGCGCCGAGAGGAGCGGACCGCAGCCCTTGACCTCCGAAAGGAACTCCCGATAGACGGGCATCCTCTCGACAGCCTCCTCGACCGCGACCTTGAGCCGCGCTTCCTCCTTGACGAGCGCTTGGACGATGACGTCGTTCGCGCGCGCCTCGTCGAAAGCATCCTCGATGGCACCCTCCGGGTAGCGGCCTTCCGAAGAACGGAAGACCTTGCCGATCAGCCGCTGGCGGAGGCGCTGCTCGGCCGCGATGCGCGCCTTCATGGCTTCCTCGCGGTCGCGCCAGGTCTCGACGAGCGAGATCAGCTCCCGGTCGCGGGAGGTGACGGGCTTGAAGAGCTCCTTGAGCTCGGAGACCAGCTTCACCAGCGTCGACGCATCATCTTCCTTCGCGGCATCGCCGCGCTGGTCCTTGAGCGTGCCCGTCGGGATGCACAGGACTTCCGCGCCGATCTCTTCGGCACGCCGCGAGAGGGCGAAGGACAGGTTACCGCCGCTTCCGCCCGCGACGACCGCGATCGTGTCCCCCGCCTTGAATCCGTCGTACGTCTCCGGGATCTTACGGCCCTTGGCCGTTTCCTTGACGTGACGCGCCAAGACGCCGGACGGGACATCCTCGCCGTCCGCCAGCATCCGCCACGAGGCGGGCAGGCGGGCGAGCAGGAAGTCAAGCTCGTCATCTTCAGTCTCGAGATCGATCTTGCGGACCTTGCCTCCTTGCAGGATGGCGACTTGCGTCGGTCGTGCCTCGCCGTCGGCGGTGCGCTTGGTACGGTGGCGGATGCCGATGTATCGTCGGATGTTATCGCTCACGCATGCTCCTGTCGGTTGTGGGTTGATCGCCGATCCCAGAGGACCGGCACGGAAAAGGGCGAGAGTGCGCATGCACGCACGCATCGAAATGCAGGTAGAAGTGCGCACCCTCTTCAGGGTTCCCATGAGGCTCCCTGAAGAAGGGGCGAGATGCAGTTTCAGGTTCGCTCACGAAGAGCGGCCAAAGCATCGCATCTCGCCGGAAAGGGCGGTCAGACAGAGCGTCAGACGCGTCGAAACGCGTGCGCTACAGCGTCTGACCGGAAAAGGCGGATTGGACAACGGGCACAGCGTCGTCGTACGACATAGGGACGAGCATCCAATCCGTTAAGGAGCGAGGGTGCAAATGTGAGGACGCACCAAAGCGCGGTACTCCATGCGCACCCTCTTCAGGAGGATCGTGAATCTCCCTGAAGAAGGGGCGAGATGCATTGCATGGATCGCTCGTGAAGAGCGCCTAGAGCATCGCATCTCGCCAGAAAGGGCCGGTCAGACACCGCGCGGAGCGCGTTGAAACGCAGCGCTTCTTGCGTCTGACCGGAAAAGGGTTCGGAAGGCGTCGCCGTGTACGTCCATGCGGACAATTGAGGTCCCGCCGACCGAACGCGGGAAGGTATCAAAAAAGACGGTCCATGTCAAGAAGGACGGCACGCGATCCTCTCCACCCGCAAGAATGCCCTCCATGCCGCGAACGCCACGAGCACGCCGCCGATGACGTCGATGAAGTAGTGCTGACGGGTGAAGAGGGTTGAGGCGGCGATGAGGGCGGCCCAGGAGAGCGTCCACGGGCGCCGCTTCGGGAGGACGTGGCCGATCGCCAATGCCATGAGGAACGACAGCGAGACGTGCAGGCTCGGGAAGAGGTTGGTCGGACGGTCGGCGACGTAGAGCAGCGCGAGCAGTCGGTCGGAAAGGGACGCGACCGCGATCGCGGGGCGAGGGAGCGTGAGCGGCCAAGCGATGAAGCAGGCGGCGCTGAACGTAATCACGGCGGCGAGCACGGCCGCGAAACGGCGCACGAGCATGCGTTCCTTCAGGACGAGGAATGCGAGGAACGGCAGCAGGTAGGCCGAATCGTACGCCACGACGAACGCGCTCACGAACGGGAAGCGCCAGACCGGGTCCCATGGCAGGACCTGAAGCGTGCGGGAAACGTTCCACGCGCCGACGCCGAAATAGGCGGCGACCCACAGAAGGGTCGTGGCCGTGAAAAGAAGAAGGCGCTCGTAAAAAACCGGAAGAGGGCGCATGCCTCAAGTGTACCCTCCCGGCAGAAAAGAAAAAGACGCCGCGCTGGGCGTCAGGACAGGACAGCATAGAGGCCGTATCCGTTGCTGGTCAATTTTCCGGCGGCGCGCAGATGTGTGAGCAAGTAACCGATACGTCCGCTCTCGATGCGGACGGAAGTCATGCACCTGCAATACAACCACGACCGCGACCAAGCCCGCGACGACCTCGCCGCCATCGTCTCGCAACGCAACAACCTGGTGCGCGACTACGACGCGCAGGCGGCCAAGTTCAACTGGGAGCCGTACCGGTCCAGGGACGACCGGCCGCCTCCCCGTTACGGCGAACTCACGGCTCCGTGACACGCCCGCCCCGGAACGCTCCGGGGTTTTTCTTTTACCCCTTTACAAGCGGCCGCATCCGTGGTATGCTTCCCGTGGATTAAGGACCTGCCAAGGTCCTTTTAAAGAACTTCAACGGGTATGAAACTCAAGGAAAACAAGCTGGTCCGGTACTTTTACGAGGCGAAGGAGGAGCTCGAGAAGGTCGCCTGGCCGAGCCGCAAGGAGACCATCCGCGCCACGCTGATCGTCGTCGGCGTCTCCGTCGGGATCGCGCTGTTCCTCGGCGCCCTCGACTTCGGTTTCAGCAAGGCGCTCGAGACCTTGATCGCCGCCAAGTAAGGTATGCCGAAACAGACACTCCAGCAGGGCCGCCGCTGGTACGCCATCCATACCTACTCCGGGTACGAGGAGAACGTCTGCGACAACCTCAAGCAGCGCATCGAGTCGCTGGACATGCAGGACAAGATCTTCGGCGTGATGATCCCGAAGGAGAAGAAGATCAAGATCAAGAACGGCAAGCGCAAGACGGTCGAAGAGAAGATCTTCCCCGGCTACGTGCTGGTCGAGATGATGGTGACCGACGACTCCTGGTACGTGGTCCGCAACACTCCGAACGTCACCGGCTTCATCGGTACCGGCACCATCCCGACGCCGCTCTCCGACGAGGAGGTCAAATCCCTCCAGAAGCGCATGGGCGTCGAGGAACCCGAATACAAGATCGACGTCGAGGTCGGCGCGCCGGTCACGATCGCCGACGGCCCGTTCAAGGGCTTCGAAGGCAAGGTCGCCGAGATCGACGAAGCCCGCGGCAAGATCAAGGTGCTCGTCAACATGTTCGGCCGCGAGACGCCCATCGAGCTCGACTTCCTGCAGGTCAAGAAGATCTGAGCCCTGCGGAAACCCGCCAAAAAGAAAAGCGGACCCGAAAGGGTCCGTTTGCGATCGATGGCCTGGCATCTTCGCCATCAGACGAGCGCGGAGTCAAAACGATCCGTGGGCGGCTCCTTGAGGAGGTTGCGGATCGCGATGCCGCCGGCGGCGACGAGCAGGAACGGCCCGAGGAAGAGCGAGAGCATCGCGCGGACGAGGGATAGGGCGATGTTTCCGAGGAACTCCTTCATAGACGACCCCTTTTGCAGTCTGTCTGGACGGTAGCTGTACCCTACCGAAACGTCAACCCCTCTTGCCAATCCGTCGGTCTCCTGCTATATTCCGGTCGTTGCGCGGTGCGGCGATAAGCCGGCTTCTCCCGGGGCAACACTTCAACTTCACCGCAAATCTATGGCCAAGAAAGTCAAAGCCATCGTCAAGATCCAAGCCCCGGCCGGCAAGGCGACCCCTGCCCCGCCGATCGGTCCGACCCTGGGCCAGCACGGCGTGAACATCGCCGACTTCGTCCAGAAGTTCAACGCCGCCACCGCCAAGATGGCCGGCGACATCGTCCCGGCCGTCCTCACGATCTACGAGGACCGCACCTTCGACTTCATCCTCAAGACGCCGCCCGCCTCGACCCTCCTCATGAAGGCCGCCGGCCTCGAGAAGGGTTCCGGCAAGCCGCTCCAGGAAAAGGTCGGCAAGGTCACGATGGCCCAGATCCGCGAGATCGCCGAAAAGAAGCTCCCCGACCTCAACACCACCTCGGTCGAAGCCGCGATGAAGACCATCGCCGGCACCGCTCGCCAGATGGGACTTGAAGTGAAGGGTTGAACGGAAGTAAAAAGAGCCCTCCAACAAACAGCGTGTCGGAGGGCTTTTGCGTTCAGAGCCTGACGGTCGGGAAGAAAGTGCCCGCACTCCAGACCGCGCGGGGATCGTGTCCAGACAGGACAAGCGACCATCCTTGGTTACCCATCTCAAGACATAGGTCGCATGTCTCGAGTCCGACGGCACTCTTCAGGGCACGCACGGTTCCGCGATCCCTGAAGCCATCCGAGGCACCGAGCACTCCGAGCGACATCAACTCGGGAAGATTGCAGCTGCGATACCCCGCGCTGGCCATCGAGGCCAACGCCTCATTGGATTTCACCGCAACGTCGGCTTTCATCACTCGCAAGGTGACCAGCTTGAAGCCCGGCGGAAAGCCGGCCGTCCGTGCCATGAACTGCGCCCAAGACATGCGACCTATGCCGTAGCGGATGACGGCAAACTCCTGAGCGAATCGATTGTAACCTTCGTGTGAGAGGTGGATGCTGGAGAATTCGGTAAAGAGCTTCATGGGCTTCTGGTTACACCATTTTGGTGCTTTTGTCAAGCTTTAGGTTTGCGAAAACCTTTGTTTACCTTTATATTTTGAGCATATGAAGAACGTCATCCGCCAGATCTATTTCTACGCCGCGACACTGATTTTCCTGGTCATGAGCGTCATCGCGCTCATCTCGCTCCTGAACCTCGGATTGAAGACATATGTCTTCACCAAGGCGGAGATGGCCTATGACCCCTGCGTCAATCAGCCGACCGTCGCCATCGCGCCGCCAGGCACTTCCGATTTCAAGGCTCCCACCGCCCAGGAGCAGGCGGACCAGCAGGCCCGTTGCGAGAAGCAGCAAGTCGACCAGCGCGATTCCCAACGCCAGAACACGCTCGTACAATACCTTTCGATGCTGCTCGTGGCCGCTCCCCTCTTCTTCCTGCACTTCAGGTGGGTGCAGAAGGATCGAGAGCTTGAAATCAGGACGGCATCTGACGTACCGAAACAGGCCTAGCCCTTGCCAAAATCCCCCGCTTCCGTTAGGATGCGGTCATTAATCATCAGGCACGTGGGACCCCGGCATGCCGGGGGTTTGACCACGCCAATCAACCCTATGGGCAAGAAATACAAGGCCGCCGCCGCGCTGATCGATCCGAAGAAGACCTATAACGCCGAAGAGGCGATGGAGCTCGCCAAGAAGACCTCCGTCACCAAGTTCGACGGCACGGTGGAAGTCCATCTGCGCCTCGGCATCGACCCGAAAAAGTCGGACCAGCAGGTCCGCGGCACGGTCGTCCTGCCCCATGGCAGCGGCAAGACCCGCAAGGTGATCGCCTTCGTCTCGGCCGACAAGGAAAAGGAGGCCAAGGAAGCCGGCGCCGACGCCATCGGCACCCTGGAGACCATCGACGAGATCGCCAAGACCGGCAAGTTCGAGTGGGACCTCGCGGTCGCCACGCCGGACATGATGCCGAAGATGGCCAAGGTCGCGAAGGTCCTCGGTCCGAAGGGCCTGATGCCGAACCCCAAGTCCGACACGGTCGGCACCAACGTCGCCAAGATGGTCTCGGAACTCAAGAAGGGCAAGCTCGCCTTCAAGGCCGACGACTACGGCATCGTCCACGCCGTCATCGGCAAAGTCTCCTTCGATGCAAAGGCCCTGGTCGAGAACTACGAGACCCTGCTCGAAGCCCTGCGCAAGTCCAAACCCGCGTCCTCCAAGGGCGTCTATCTGAAGAACGTGACGGTCGCGACCACCATGGGCCCGGCCATCCGGACCATCTGAAGGGAGCAAAAGCCGGTTCCGCCAAGGACCGGCTTTCGCGACTTGCGCTTGCCGAGTCCGCTCCGAAACGTTAGGGTGATGATGATATGATCAAACTCCAACGGCCTTCCTGGGACGACTACTTCATGGGCATCGCCAAGATCGTGGCGACGCGCGGCACCTGCGACCGCCTTCAGGTCGGCGCGGTGCTGGTCAAGGACCGGCGCATCATCGCGACCGGCTACAACGGCGCGCCGCCGGGCATGCCGCACTGCGACGGCCCCGACGGCCATCAGATGGAACACGACCACTGCATCCGCACGGTCCACGCGGAAGAGAACTGCATCCTGCAGGCCGCCGTCCTGGGCGGCCTCAGCACCGTCGGCGCCACGCTCTATACCACCCACTCCCCTTGCCACCACTGCTTCAAGGCCGTGGCCGTCGCGGGCGTGAAGCGCGTCGTGGCCGCCGCGAACTACCAATCGGCGGCCGTGACCGAGGCCCGCAAGTACGCCGAAGTCGCCATCGATTATTATCAACCGTCGCCGGAATGGACCGGCCGCCTCGCCGAAGCCTTCAAGGCTCCGCTCGAGGATTACGTCTCCCGTACATGAACAAGATCATCATCGGTCTCGTCGGCGAAGCCGCTTCCGGAAAAGGCACCGTCGCCAGCTTCCTGAACGACAAGTACGGCGCCTCCACCCACACCTTTTCGCGCTCGATGAAGGACTGCCTGGTACGGCTCTACCTCCCGCTCTCGCGCGAGAACATGTCCAAGTTCTCCACCCTGACGCGCCAAGCCTTCGGCGAGGACCTCTTCGCGCACGTCGTGGCCGGCGACTGCGAACGGGACGAGCATTCCATCATCGTCGTGGACGGCATCCGCCTCAAGGCCGACATGGTCGCCCTCAAGCGGTTTTCCGGCTTCCACCTGATCTACGTCACCGCCCCGATCGAGACCCGCTGGCAGCGCGCCCGCAACCGCGGCGAGAAGGCCGGCGAATCCGAAATGACCCTTGAGGATTTCAAGCGCGAGGAGCTCCTCCCGACCGAACTCGCCATCAAGGCCATCGGCGAGGGCGCCGAGTTCACGATCGACAACGGAGGCCGCATCGACGATCTCGAAGCCTCGATCACCTCGATCATCGACTACATCAAGGCGGGCGATTTCGACCATCCGCATCCGCACCGCAACAAGCTGCATACGGAAAAATGAACGTCCGCATCTCCAAGACGCGCCCAGACGCGATCATCCCGGCCTACGAGACGCCCGGGGCCTGCTGCTTCGATCTCCGCGTCCTCGAAGAGGTCACGATCGCTCCCGGAGCGATCGTCGACCTGCCGACCGGACTCGTCTTCGCCGTGCCGGAAGGGTACATGCTCATGGTCGCCCCGCGTTCCTCCACCCCGAAGAAAGGCGTCCAGATGCCGCACAGCATCGGCATCATCGACCAGGATTTCCGAGGTCCGGAGGATGAGCTGCGCATCCGGGTTCGTAATTTCACGGATACTCCGGTCACGATTCCCAAAGGCGACCGCCTGTGCCAGGCCGGTTTCGTGCGCGTCGACCGGGCCGAATGGGAAGAGGGGCCGCCCCTGACGGACAGGACGCGCGGCGGTTTCGGAAGCACCGGAAGCTGAAAAGAGGCTAAGGCCTCTTTTTTCGTCGGTTATCCACAGCTTCCGCACTTAAAAGCCACGACGCGTCGTGGTGTACTGCCAGCACCATCTTACCCAACTCACGACTCCATGAACCCCGAAGACCTCCTGTCCGAAGAGGCCGGCGACACCGGCAACACCCGCCGCGTCTACACGCTGACGGGAGAGCCGGAAATCGTGGCGGTCGCTTTCGCCAAGTGCTCGCGTTCGCCCAAACCGTTCGACGAGAACCTGATCGAAGTGAGCGGAGCCTCCGCCGCCGAGTTCCATGAGAAGTGGGTCGTCGGTTACGGTCACGGATCGGTGGCCGAACACGCTTCGCTCCACGTCGCCTTCGAGAACGTCTCGAACATCGCGGTGAAGGTCATCGAAGACAACCGCCTCGGTTCCTATACCGAAAAATCGACGCGCTACCAGGTGATCGACAAGAACCGCTACGTCCGCCCGGAGAACGTGATGGCCTCCGAGATCGGCCCGCGCTACCGCGAGACGCTCGACCGCCTCTTCGACGTCTACGCTTCTCTCTTCGCGCCGCTTGAAACGTACATGCGGGCCAAGTTCCCGAAATCCGAAAAGGCGTCCCCCAAGCTCTACGCCGCGCAGATCAAGGCGCGCGTCTGCGACGTGGCGCGCTATCTCCTGCCGGCGGCCACCATGACGAACCTCGGCATGACGGCCAACGCCCGCGGGTTCGAATGGGCCATCACCAAGGGCCTCTCCCACCCGCTGGAGGAAGTCCGCGCGCTGGCGGCGGAACTCAAGGAGGCCTGCCTGAAGGTCACGCCGACGCTCGTGAAGTACGCCGACCCTAACGCCTACCTCTCGGAGTCGCGCGCGGCGCTCCAGGCCATCGCCGACGAATGGGCCGCCGCCGTACCCGCCCCGGAGGAGGCCGCGCCGGTGCGGATCGTCGACCATGAACCGGAAGCGCTGGAAAAGATCGTCGCCTCGCTCCTCTACCGCCACACGCGGCATCCTTTCGCGCAGATCATGGAGCGCGTGCGCATCATGCCGCGCGAAGAGAAAGAGCGGGTCATCCACGCCGCACTCTCGTCCCGCGGACCGCATGACGCTCCCGTCCGCGAGTTCGAGCATGCCTCCTACACCTTCGACATCCTCATGGACTACGGCGCCTGGCGCGACATCCAGCGCCATCGCATGGCCACCCAGACCAACCAGAACGTCACGACGGCCCACGGGTACATCGTGCCCCCCGAGATCGTCGAGATCGGCAAGGAGGCGGAGTTCCGCGCCGCCCTGGAACGGGCCCGCGAGCTGCATGACGCCATGATCGCCGCCGGACTGCGCGAAGAGGCTCAATACGCCGTGCCGATGGCCTTCCGCAAGCGCGTGCTCATGACCTGGAACCTGCGCGAACTGCACCACTTCATCCCCCTGCGCAGCGGCAAGAAGGGGCATCCCTCCTACCGACGCATCGCCCAGCAGTGCTTCCGCGAACTCGAACGCGTCCATCCCTTCCTGGCGAGTTTCGTCCGGGTCGACCTGTCGGAGGAATCCGTCTCGACCGTCGGCGTGAAGGCCCTCTCGGACGCGGCGATCGAATGATCGCCCGGACGCACCCATGCCGCGCGGCAAACTGATCGTCATCGATGGGACCAACGGGTCTGGCAAGACCGAACAGGCCAAGCGCCTGGTCGCGCGTTTGGAGCGCGAAGGCCACGCCGTCGGCACGCTTTCCTACCCCCGTTACGAGACGCCGACCGGACGGGTCGTGAAGAGCTATCTGGAAGGCGTCTACGGCACCGCTACCGAAGTACCCGCCCGCCAAGCGTCGATGCTGTACGCCATCGATCGTTGGGCCTCGTTCAAAGAGGGCGATCTGGCGCCTCTTGAACGCGGCGCGCATGTGGTCGCGAACCGCTACGTCGCCTCGAACATGGGCCATCAGGGGGCGCAGATCCTTGACCCTGAAGCGCGCGCGGAATTCTTCCGATGGAACGACGATCTTGAGCACGGCTTGTTCGGCATCCCGCGCCCGGACCTGAACGTCATCCTGCACGTCCCTTCCGAAGTCACGATGACGCTCATCGACAAGCGCGGCAACGAGAAGGACCAGCACGAGAACCTGGAACACCAGCGCGCCGCCGAAGCCGCCTACCTTGAACTGGCCCGCAGCTTCCCGAACTTCGCGCTCGTCGAATGCGTCGTGGACGGACGCCTGCTTTCGATCGACGAGATCCACGAACTGGTCTGGACGGAGGTCCGCAAGACGCTGGCGGTCTAGGCGGCCTGGATTCAGGTCGCATCCCCAGCAGGATGGGCTTTTTTTATTGGGGAAGTCCTGCTAGGATAGGCATGATATGACCCTGGAACCCGTCATCGGCCTGGAAATCCACGTCCAGCTCAAAACCGCCTCCAAGATGTTCTGTTCGTGCGATAACCGGGCCGAAGACGCCCCGCCGAACACCGCCATCTGCCCGATCTGCATGGGGCACCCCGGCACCCTGCCGGTCGTGAACCGCCGGGCGGTCGAGTTCGGCGTCCTGGCCTCCCTGGCCATCGGCTGCCGCATCACGAAGAGCTCCAAGTTCGACCGGAAGAACTATTTCTACCCGGACCTGCCAAAGGGCTACCAGATCTCCCAGTTCGACAAGCCGGTCGGCGTCGACGGGCGCATCACGCTCGAAAACCCCTACGCGAAGGAAGGCGAACGCAAGGTCTTCTCGATCGGCATCACCCGGCTGCATCTTGAGGAGGATGCCGCCAAGCTCCAGCACTCGGCCGACGGCAAGTCGTCGCTCGTGGATTTCAACCGGGCCGGCACTCCGCTCGCCGAAATCGTGACCGAACCGGACTTCGCCTCCCCTTCCGAAGCCAAGGCCTTCCTGCACGAGCTCCGGCTGATCATGCGCACCTTGGGCGTCTCGGACGCCGAGATGGAGAAGGGGCACCTGCGTTGCGACGCCAACGTCAGCCTGCGTCAGGTGATCGACGACCCGGCCATCGAGAAGGAATCGGTCCTGCGCTTCAACCCCAAGACCGAAATCAAGAACCTGAACTCCTTCAAGGCCGTCGAGCGCGCGTTGGAGTATGAGATCGTCCGGCAGACCGCCCTTTGGAACGCCGGCACACCGCCCGCGCAGGTCACGACCCGCGGGTGGGACGACGACCGGCAGATCACCGTCCATCAGCGCACGAAGGAAGGCATGGCCGACTACCGCTACTTCCCGGAACCGGACCTGCCCCCGCTCGATCTGGCGGAAGCGGAAAGCGATGCCCGGCGACGGATGCCGGAACTGCCCGAAGCCAAGCGGCAGCGCTTCCGGGAAGAGTATGCCTTCACCGCCCCCGACGCGAAACAGATCGTCGACAATCCTTACCTGGCCGATTGGGTCGAACAGGTCATGTCCGAGCTCCGCGAATGGCTCGGGTCGGTCGGAGAGACGGAGTCCTGGGACGCCTCCAAGGCGAAGTTCGCCAAGCTGGTCTCCGGCTGGCTGCTCTCCAAGATGTTCGGTCTCATGGCTTCGATGTCGATCGACATCCGCACCGTCAAGGTGACGCCCGAGGATTTCGCCGAGTTCCTGACGCTCCTGCATCTCGGCAAGATCAACAGCACTTCGGCGCAGGAGATCCTGGGCGTGATGCTCGAATCCGGACAGGACCCATCGCAGATCGTCGCGGAGCGCGGACTGGAACAAGTCTCCGACCTGGGCGACCTGGAGCTGGCCTGCGACAACGTCATCACGGCGAACGGGAAGGTCGTCGGCGATTATCGCGCCGGCAAGCTCCCCGCCATCATGTTCCTGGTCGGCCAAGTCATGAAGGAGACCAAAGGCAAGGCCAAACCGGAACTGGTGCGCGAGATCCTGGAATCCAAGCTCGGTAACATCTAACGACATGACTATGCGAGGAAACGCGGCGGAAAAGCTTCCGATCGGAGACGAGGTGGCCAAGGGCAAGGGTGCGCACTCCAAGGACCGGCTCAAGATCGTATCGGATGATGATGTCGCGGAAGCGTCCGTCCGAGACGGATTGATCGAAGCCGTCCAAGCCGCCAACGAAGGGGCGGAACTCCTGGACGAATCGGACCTCGAGGAAATCACGGAAGGCGAGGCGCAAGCCATCGAAAAACCCCGGATCGAAGCGCAGATGGCGGCGCAGGCAGCCAAGGAGCGCAAGGAGCTTCTGAAGGCGCGGGCTGAGCTGAATCGTGCCGAGGACACGAAAAAAATGGACGCCTTCCATGATGCGCAGCTTGAACGCGGCTGGAAGGAGTCCGGAGAGGCGGAAAAGGCGCGGCAACAGGCGCCTGCCCAAAAATCCGGACTGTTGAGCCGCTTCAAACGCTGGCTGAAAGGATGAACGAAACCCCGCTCTCGATGAGCGGGGTTTCGTTTTCCGATAAGGGGCCGGAGGGTCATGGACGACCGCGACGAGGCGCGCCCGTCCCTCTGAGAAATCCATCGTCCTGCGGCGTGAGAAGTAGCCGTTCGACGAAAGAATCCCTCCAGCCCCTTATCGGACTACCGGATTCTAGCAACAGGCACGGGGACCGGCAAGACTTCCGTGTGCATAAAAACCTCCCCGTCTGCCAGGGAGGTTTTTATCGTTCAGGCTTTGGAGGGCAGGATCTTGAAGATGCCGGTCCCGCAGGCCGGACAGACGCCTTTGAGCGCCGGTCGGGTCTTGCCGCCCTTCGCCGGCATCTGGACCTCCTGTGCATCCTTGATTTCGCGCTTGTCCTTGCACTTCACGCAGTAACCCATGGTGGGCTCCATACGGGGCATTAAAATAATTCTGTGCTCAGCATAGCAGAAAATCAGCCTTTTGAGAAGGCCTAACGCCTCTATTTGCCTTGTTTCAGCCAAATTATGGACTTTCGGAGCGCCGCATCCGGGCGCGGGAACCACTCGATGCCCTTCACCCCCCGGAACCAGGTCATTTGCCGCTTGGCGTACTGCCGAGTCGACGTCACGATCTCTTTCAAGGCCTCTTCGAGATCCTTCTCCCCCCTCAGGACGCCGAGAAGTTCCCGGTAGCCGATAGCGGTCCAAAGCGCGCCGGACTTTTTTTCGCCATAACGCCGATGCAATGACCGCGCCTCGTCCAGGAGACCGGACTCCGCCATCTGCCGTACGCGAAGACCGATCCTCCGCTCCAGTTCCGGTTTGCCCGGATAGAGGCCGATCAGGAGGGCGTCGAACTTCCGCTTGCCCGCTCCTTGTTGGCGCCCGAAAGGCTTTCCCGTCGCCCGGATGACCTCAAGGGCCCGGGAAGCGTAACGCGGATTCGGACCGATGCGTGCGGCGTATTCCGGATCGAGTTTCGCCAGCCTCGCAAGGATCCACGCCGCGCCTTTCTTTTCCAGATACGCGCGGTACTTCGGATCGGGCGGGACTTCCGGGATCCTAAGATTCTCGACGACGGCACGCACGTACAGTCCGGTCCCGCCGACCAGAATCGGCGTCTTGCCGCGCCGCAGGATGCCGCCGATCGCCCTGAACGCGCGGCGCTGATAGCCGGACAAGGTCAGCATGCCGGACGGACGGACGATATCGATCAGATGATGCGGGATGCCGCCCCGTTCCTCCAAGCCCGGCTTGGCCGTGCCGATGTCCATGCCGCGGTACAGCAGGCGCGAATCGGCCGAGACGATCTCTCCGCCGATCTTCTTGGCCAAGCGGACGGCGAAAGACGTCTTGCCCGAGGCCGTCGGACCGACGACGACGACGATCTTCGGAAGCATGGGAGAGATTCCGCCCGTGGTTCAGTCCCTGAGCCTCCGCTCCTCGTCTTCCCGGCGGACGCGTCCGAGGAACTCTCCCAGCGTCATCTCCACCGCATCCTTCGTGCCATGCACTCGGACGGCCAGCTTGACGCCGTCCTCCCAGGCGCCTTCGGGCGGAATCTCCTTGTCGCCGAGCACGAGGCCGTAGGGAATCTTCATCTTTTCGGCGCCGCGGACCTTCTTGCCGACCGATTCATCCGAAGCGTCCAGCCAGGCGCGCACGCCGAGCGTTTCCATCTTGTCCCGCAAGGCGCGGCAGGCATCGCGATGCCGTTCCCCCACCGGGAGCAGCGCCACCTGGACGGGCGCGAGCCACGTCGGGAAGACGCCGGCGAAGTGCTCGAGGATGACGCTCATGAAACGCTCGATCGATCCCATCACGGCGCAGTGGATCATCAGGATCGGTTCCTTCTCGCCTTTCTCGTTGGTGCAGGAGAGGCCGAAGCTGCGCGGCTGGTTGAAGTCAAGCTGGATGGTGGCGACCTGCCAGATGCGGCCGATGGAGTCCTTGGCCATGAAGTCGATCTTCGGCCCGTAGAAAGCAGCTTCGCCCGGGCCATCGATCCATTCGACTCCGTGCGCGTCGAGGATCTCGCGCAAGGAGGATTCTGCCCGCTCCCAGTCGCCCGGGTCGCCGAGGTATTTTTCGGGGTGGAGGGGGTCGCGGCGCGACAGGCGCAGGCTCAACTCGAAGCCGAACGTCCGGTAGAACGTCTCGATGATCGACCAGACCTTTTCGGCCTCATCGCGCACCTGGCTCATGCGGCAGAAGACGTGCGCGTCGTCCTGCGTGATGGACAGCACGCGCGACAGCCCGGAGAGCTCGCCGGACTGCTCGTCGCGGTACACCATGGTCGTCTCGGCATACCGTACCGGCATGTCGCGGTACGAGCGTGGTTCGGCGGCGAAGATCTGCGCATGGTGCGGGCAGTTCATCGGCTTCATGGCGAAGAGATGTCCCTCGCGCGTCTCGATCTTGAAGAGGTCCTCGGCGTATTTCGCCCAGTGGCCGGAGGTCTCGTACAGGTCCTTCTTGGTGATGTGCGGGATGGTCACGCGCTGGTAGCCGTGCGCCTTGCGGAGCTCTCCGACATAACCGTTCAGCAGTTCGCGGATCAGGGTGCCGCGCGGCGTCCAGAGCGGAAGGCCCGGGCCGACCAGATCGGAGAACGTGAAGAGTCCGAGCTCCTTACCGAGCTTGCGGTGATCGCGCTTCTCCGCCTCTTCCAGCATCTTCAAGTGCGCGTCGAGCGCCTCCTGGGACGGGAAGGCCCAGCCGTAGACGCGCTGCATCTGGGCGTTTTCCGACTTGCCGCGCCAATAGGCGCCGGCCACGCTCTTGATCCGGACCGCGCCGACGTCGCCCGTGGATTTCACGTGCGGGCCGCGGCAGAGATCGACGAAATCCCCGGTCCAGTAGACCGAAGCGGCGGCTCCGGGAGCGACATCCTGCGATTCCTCCTCCTTCATGGCCGTCGTGCCGCGCGTCTTGAGGTCCGTCAGCAGTTCGACCTTGAAATCCTGTCCGCGGGACTTGAAGAACTCGATAGCCTGATCGATCGGCATCTCCTCGCGCCGAAAGTCGATGTTTTCCGCCTTCAGGCGCGAGATGGTCTTTTCCAGTTCCGCGAAATCGTCCGTCGTGAGCGGACGCGGCAGCTGCATGTCGTAATAGAAGCCGTTCTCGATGACGGGGCCGACGCCCAGCTTGGCGTCCGGGAACATCTTCATGACGGCGGCTGCCAGCAGATGGGCGGCCGAGTGGCGCATCCGGTCCACGTCGTCGTATTCGGAGGGTTTCTTGGCGGCCATAGGAGTTTCTTTTTACGGAGGGACTGTAGCAAATGCAGGCGGAATCGAAAAGCCCCGCCGGAGCGGGGCCGTCGCCTACTTGTGGAAGACGATCCTGATATGGTCTGGCAGGTCGGGCATGCGCTTGATCCAGAAGGGGCGGAAGGCGACGTCGACTTTCTGGACGCCTTCGATGCCGGAGAAATATTCCTGGACGGCGGAAAGGCTCTTCCCTTTGAGCTTGCCGGGGTCGAAGGCCGGGCCGTTCAGGGAGACTTGCGATTTGCCCTTCAGGAGGACGTGCAGGCCGGCGCTGCCGTCCTTGGGGTCGGCCGAAGACAGGCTGAATTCCGCGTGTTCGGCGTCCGTCCCGAGCAATTCCCGTTCGGAGGTCAAGCCGCGCTTCAGGCCGTCGGCCGCGAATGCCAGCGCCTTCATCCGGTCGAACGCGGCCGCGCGGACGCGCAGCGTCAGGCGCACCGTGACGCCGTCGGACGTCTCCCCGACCGCCGCGCTGACCGCCCGATTCATGGTCTCGGCCACGTACGCCTGGCCGGTCCATTTCGGATCGAGCGAAGCGGCCAGCTCATCCTTGGCCTGGCCGAGGAGTTCCTCCCGCAAGTCCGCTTCGGCCTTGTCGATATCCGATTGCGAAAGCACGCCGCTCGCGACGACACCGCCCGTCATGGGCGACTCGCTCTGGGCAGTGATCGACTTCTGAAGATCGGCCGAAAGCCCGGGGATCGTGAACGCCGACGGCCCGATATCGCCGGAGGCTCCAGGCTTGTCGGCGTAGACGCGCGTCTTGATCCGCCCATGCGCCGGCACGTTCACCCTGGATTTGATCCGGAACAGCGTCCCATCCGAAGTCAAAAGACGGGTGGTGGGAATCAGGACCTGGTCGTTTCCGGTCTGGTTGATGATCGTCACTTCCCCGCCGGAAACGCCGTCGGTACGGGTCGAATCGGCCGGAATCTGGGTACGCGAACCGCTCACCGTGACTTCCGCGACCTGGCCCGATACTTCGCCTTGCCGAGGCGAAGCCGAAACCGTCAGGTCCTGTTCGGACCTGATTTCCGCTTGCTGCGGATAGACGGTGACGGTCGCGCCAGCCAGGAGGACGTAAAGGACGAGGGCGCCGACGATGACCGCCGGCAACCCGAAACCGATGGCGATCTTTCGGTACAGCCCGGTCCGGATGGTGCCGCGCAGCGCTTCGCGTTCATCGCCGCGCTTTTCGGCCCCCTCCGGTCGCTCGGGGACGTCCTCGACTTCCTCTTGCGGGATCTTCTTGCGCTGCAAAAGCGCCGAAGGCGGAGCCGTCAGGTCGGCCTTTCGGGTTTCTGGCCTCCAGAGATCCTCGATCTCCTCGGCGATGTTCACTTCCGGCTCGATGACGATCCTCGGCGGCACGACGATCTGTTGCGGGATGGGCTTGATCGGGATGTTCACCGGCTGCCGTGGAGGGATCGGGGCGCCGAAGGTCGGCGTCGGAACGGTCGGGGCTGGAACCTGGACGTCAATCGAGGCCTCGGCGTCTTTCGCCGGGACCTTCTTCCGCGTCGCTCGTGTTTTTTTCGGCTTCGGCACGGATCCGGTCGCGTCCTGGTCGGACGTCTCCGGCTCCCCGCTCTCCGCCTTTTTCCTCCTAGGCGACATAGCTGCACCAAGTATAGCACGCTTCCGTGCCGCGAGCCATCAAGCGGCGCGGCCGATGAGGTTCCGCGCGTCGATGATCTCCTGTTTTTCCCTTTCCGCCGCGTCCTTCTGTTCGCGTGCCCGTGCAAGGCTCAGCACCTGCCCGCGGTTCTCATCCTTGAGCTTCGCGTTCTCCGCCTCCAAGCTTTCGACGCGCGCCTTGAAGAACGAGACCTTGGTCTGCGCGGCCAGGAGGACATCCACCAGTTCCCGTTGCCCCTTCTCCCGCGCGCGGGTCTCGTTGACCTTTTCGACCACGTAATCGAGCACGGCCTCCTCCAAGGCATCGCCTTCAAGCGAAAGATCGGCCGCAAGGGTGCGGAGGTGATCTGCGCCCCCGAGTTCGGCGAACAGCGCCTTGTTCGAGAAGCTGATCAACGAATCGAGCTGCCGCTTCCGCTCGGGACTCGTCGAATCCGGATTCCGCAGCTCCTCGATCAGGAGCATGAAGCGGGAGTAGGCCTTGTTGTACTCGATACCGACGTCCGCCGCCTTGGTCATCAGCTCCGCCTTGGCGTTCAGGACTTTTTCAGCGTCGACCTGCTCCCCTTCCGGAGCCGCTTCGGAGGCCTTGGAGGCACGGTAGAGCTCGTCGAGCATGGCGCCATCCGAGAGGCCATAATTGAAGGAAAGGCGCGTCGGCGCGTATTCCGCCCGGGATTTGGCCGTGCGAGGGATCGGTTCGGAAGCCTTGCGGAGGTCTTCGAGCGCGCGCATGGCCTTGGAAGCCGCTTCCGCGCCGCCTTCCACCTGGAGAGTGAACTCGTCGCCGCCGTAGCGGTAGACTTCTCCTTTGACGCCCGATTCCGACAGCGCCTGCTCCATCATGCGCGCGGCCACGTCCAAGGCGGCGTCGCCGACGTCCGAACCGCCCATCTGGTCGAAGTACTTCAGGAAGCCCATGTCGACGAACACGACGGCGACATCGCGGCCCTGTTCGAGCGCGCGTTCGAGATTCTCGTAGTGCATGCCGCGGTTCAGGAGGCCGGTACCGGCGTCGCGCCGGGCCGATTCGATCTGGGATTCCAGCTCGGCCTTGCTGGCCAGGAGCGCCAAGCGCCGTGCCTCAGGTCCTTCGCCCGCGCGCGCGGCGGCAGATTTCGCCGCGACGGCGGCCTCGGCCTTCTCCGCGAGCAGCCGCTTGCCGTGCGAGAACGGCTCGGCCTGAGCATGAGGGCCGTCAGAAGGGGCCTCAATCCCAGGCATCGGGATGCCGCGTTCGCGCGCGCGCGCGGAAATCATCTCCTGGATCTGGTCTTCGACGTTCCTGCCGTCGGCGAAGCGCTTCTCGGCATGGCCGATGGCGAGACGATCGACGGTCGCCTGGAAATCCGGCGCCTGCGCCGCGCGCCTGAAGGCATCGAACGAAGAGAGTTCCGTGTCCTGGAAGGACTTCTTGATGTAGTTGTCGAAAAACGCCTCGGCATCGACGTCGGACAGCTTCCTCTTCATGCGAAGCGCGCGTTGTTCGAACTTGGCGGCCTCGAGGTCCCAATCGGACGCGCGGCGCAGCATGCCGAAGATCTCGCGTGCGGCTTCGTCGGAGGTGTCGATCCTGACTCCGGCCGGAAGTTCCGCCTGGAGGTGATTGACCAGTCCGACCGCGTCACGGAAATCGATGCCTCGGACGGTGAGCGGCGCTGGGTCGGTCACGCCCGGCATCTCCGGCTTCGGTTCGGCCTTCTGCATTTCGCCGACCAGCTTGGCGAACTCCGCGAGCGGCATCGATGCCAAGTCCACGGCGAAGGTGTTGCCGTCGAAGCGGTAGATGTCGTATTCGGCTTCCGCGCCCTCCTTGCCCTTGACCGCTTCGGCGACGACGCGTTCGATCGCCTGCACGGTCTCCGTCAGCGCCGCGTCCCCTGCCGCATGGCCTCCGCCCTCCTTGTTGAAGCGGTCGAGTTCGCCCATGTTAACCAAGAGGAAGCGGCGTTCGGCTTGCGATTCCGCCACCTGCAGGTCGCCTTTCTCGTCGAAGCCGAGCGCAGGCCTGCCGTCGGGCCCGGGCTTGAACAGCTCCTGGATGCGACGACCGAGCTTCTTGGTCTTGAACGCGCCGGCGTTGTCGTGCTCGACGAAAAACAGCTGCTGCTCCAGGGCGGCGATTTCCAGCCCGAGTTCGGCGTCCGCATCATCGGGATGCACGGCGCGCGCGCGCTCGGCCTCGGTATAACGGTCGGCCAATCTCCTCAATTCGGCGACTCCGACCGCGCCGAACCTTCCGGAGTCTTCGGGCGTTATTTCCATCGGTCGTGCAGCGGTGGCCATAGGGTGGTGGAGTGATTCCTTCTCTTTATACCACGCGCGGCAGGGCCGAAAAAGCGGGCGGCCTTCAGGCTGGGGGGTAGAGCTTCACGTTGCCCATACCGACCTGCTTCTCGATGGCGGCCACGGCGTCAGGACTCGGGTCGATCAGGAACGACGTCTCGACGCGCTGGAAACCGCCTTCGGCGCGGACGTCGAGCGTCACGAGCGCCTTGCCGGGGAACTTGGCCAATACGGCCTTGAGGGCGGAGACGGCTGACGGCGGCAGCTTCGAAGGCAGGCTGATGCGCACTTCGCCCTGGGTAGCCCGCGCCTTGGGGCGGTGCATGTCCAGCATCTCGCCGGAACTGATCGCCTCGCCCTTGAAGTGCTTCTTGTAGACCGGGATCGTCTCGTCGGTCAGCGACCAGCCGCGGTCGGCCAGGAACTTCGGTTCGTCGTCCTTGCGCGAAAGCCGCCCCGTCACCGCCAGGTTGGCGCCTTCGACCCAGGCGGCGCCGTTCTCCTTGAAGACGCTCGGGAAGACCAGGCATTCGGCCGAACCGCTCTGGTCGGTGATGGTGGCGAAGAGCATCGGCTCTCCGCTCTTCTTGGTGACGATCTGCTTCACGGAAGTGACGGTGCCGCCCACGCGGATCGGCGACTTCTCCGGAAGCGCGAGCGCCTTGCTGATGGGCATGAGCAGGTCGCCGAACTCCTTGGCGACCTCCTCGAACGGATGCGCGCTGACGTAGAGCCCGAGCAGTTCCTTCTCCCACGCCAGCTTCTGCTTGCGGGTGGCCGGCGGCACGTTGCGCAGCCCCAGCATCGGCACGAGTTCGGTCCCGTCCGGCACCACGAACGCGAAGAGCGAGGACTGCCCGTTGTCGCGCTCCTTGATCATGTTCTTGTTGTAGGTGGTGAGCACGTCGATGTTCTCGACGATGCGGTTGCGCTCCTCGAAGGCGTCGAGCGCGCCGGACTTCGCCAAGCATTCGAGCGACTTCTTGTTGAAGGCCTTGCCGGGGATACGCCGCGCGAAATCGGACAAGTCCTTGAAGGAACCGCCCGCCTTGCGTTCCTCGATGATGGCGTTCACGGTGTCGATGCCCAGCCCCTTGATGGTGCTGAGACCGAAGCGGATCCGGTGGTCATCGATGTACGTGAAGCCGGCTTCGCTCGAGTTTGCGTCAGGCGGCAGCACGGCGATGCCGAGCGCTTCGCACTCCTTCACCGCCTCGGCCACGGTGTCGAGGTCGCCGGATTCGGCGGTCATGAGGGCCGTCATGTATTCGGCCGGGAAGTTGGCCTTCATGTAGGCCGTCTGGTAGGCCACGATGCCGTAGGAAGCGGCATGCGCCTTGTTGAAGCCGTAGGCCGCGAACGGCTTGATCAGCTCCCAAAGCTCCAAGGTCTTGGCTTGCGTCAGCCCGTGGGCGATGCAGCCTTCCTTGAACTTGATCTCCTGCTTGGCCATCTCCTCCGGGATCTTCTTGCCCATCGCCTTGCGGAACTTGTCGGCTTCCAGCCAGTCGTAGCCCGCCAGGTTGATGGCGGTCATGAGCACGTCGTCCTGGTACACCAGCATGCCGTAGGACATCTGCAGGTAGTCCTTCATCCGCGGGTCCAGGTAGGTGATCAGCTTCGGGTTCTGCTTGCGCCTGATGAACTCCGGGATGATGTCGATCGGGCCCGGGCGGTAGAGCGCCACCATGGCCATGATGTCCTCGATGACAGTCGGCTTGAGCTGCATCAGGAAGCGCGTCATGCCGTCGGAGCCACCCAGCTGGAAGATGCCCATCGTCTTGCCGGCGGCCAGCATCTCGAAGGTCTTCTTGTCCTTCAAATCCATGTGCACCAAGTCGACCTCGACGCCCTTGGTGCGCTTCACGAGATCGATGGCGTATTCCAGGATCGAAAGGTTGCGGATGCCGAGGAAGTCCATCTTGAGGACGCCGGCGTCTTCCACCGCGTGCATCTCGTACTGCGTGATGATGGCCTCGCCGCCTGCTTCCCTCTGGAGCGGCGTGTACTCCACGAGCGGCTTGTCGGAGATCACGACGCCGGCGGCGTGCACCGAGCAGTGCCGCGCGTTGCCTTCGATCTGCTTGGCCAAGTCCACGAGACGCTTCACTTCCGGTTCGGTGTCGTAACGGCGCTTGAAGTCGGGCGTCTCGGCGAGCGCGCGGTCGATCGTCATGGCGAAGCCCTGCTGGCCGAACGGGATGGTCTTGGCGATCTGGTCGCAGAAGGCCACCGGGTACCCGAGCGCGCGGCCGACGTCGCGCATCGAAGCGCGCGCCGCCATCGTCCCGAAGGTGCAGATCTGGGCCACGTGGTCGGCGCCGTACTTGCCTTTCACGTATTCCAACACCTCGCCGCGTCGATGGTCGGCGAAGTCCATATCGACATCGGGCGCGGACGGGCGCTGCGGGTTCAGGAAGCGCTCGAACGGCAGGTTGTAGTCGAGCGGGTTCACGGTGACGATGCCGATGGCGTACGCCATGAGAGAACCGGCGGCCGATCCACGCGTGGTCAGCACGATCCCCTGCTTGCGGGCCCATGAACCGTAGTCGGCCACCACCAGGAAGTAGGTGGCGTAGCCTTTCTTCTCGATGATGTCGATCTCGTAGTTCAGGCGGTCGATCTCCTTCTGATCCAGCTCGCGCTTCAAAAGGAGCGGTAGGCGCTCGAAGGCGATCTTGCGCAGGTACTCGATGGCCGTGAGGCCGTCGGGGATCTCATAGACCGGGAAGTTCCACTTGCCGAGCTCCAGCTTCACGTCGCAGCGTTCCGCGATGCGCGCGTTATTCTCGAGCGCCTCCGGGACGTCCTTGAAGGCCTCTTCCATCTCTTCCGGCGAGGTCATCGAAAGGTCGTTGTCGGCCGCGACCGACCGTTCGCGCTCCTCCATCGTGCGGTTGTCCTTGATGCACAGGAGCAGGCTGCGCGCTTCGGATTCCTCCGGCCGCAGGTAGTAGACGTTCCGCGACGCCACCACCCCGACGCCGGCCTTCTTGCCGAGCGCGATGAACGCATCGTTCACCTCCTTCTGCGTGGGGCTGTCCGGCTGATGGACGAGCTCGAAGAAGAAGTTCTCCTTGCCGAAGATCTCCAGATACTCCCGCAGCCGCGCTTCAGCCTTCTCGTCGTCGCCGTCGATCAGCCACTTGCCGATGTCGCTGCGGGGCCCCGCCAAGGCGATCAACCCCCTGCCGTACTGGCGCAGCAGGTTGCGATCGATGCGCGGGCGATAGTAGAAGCCGTCCAAATACGCCGCCGACGCTAGCTTCATCAGGTTCTTGTACCCCTCCATGTTCTCGGCCAGGAGCACCAAGCGGGTGTTCTTGTCGTCGATGCGATGCCGCTTGAGGTCGATCGTCTCGACCGCCACGTAGGCGTCATACCCGATGATCGGCTTGATCTCCGCCTTCTGGCACTCCTGCACGAACTCGATCGTCCCGAACATGTTGGCATTATCCGTCAGCGCCACCGCCTTCGCCCCCTGTTTCTTGGCGAATTTCACCAATTTGTCGACCTGAGGCAAGGCCTCGAGGAGGCTGTAGTGGGAGTGGGTGTGGAGGTGGGTGAAGGTGGACATGACAGGTTTCGGACAGAAAAACTCTATTCTGTTTCAGAGAAGTATTCGGCGTCAATTTTCTTCACTTCATAGTTCGCAACTCTCGATACACCAATACCATGATCAATCATCAAACGGACGAGGGTTTCTCCGTTTATCAGTATCACTTTATGCGAAACTGTCTTAACATAGTCTAGGGCATCTCTTGTAAAATCCGACGTTGTAATCAATACACCTTTGTTCGCATTTCTGCCCGCCAAACTACCAACAAAGTTCCTTACAAGCGGAGCGCCTACTGATGCCTCCCAGCGTTTTGCTTGAATGTAAATTTCATCGAGACCAAGCTTATCCTCTTTAATCACACCATCGATGCCACCGTCTCCACTCTGACCAATGGCCCTACCCGCACCTTCAATGTCTCCTCCATAGCCCATCCCGAGCAGCAACTCGACAACGAGTTTCTCGAAAAACCTGGGCGAGCATCCTTTAATGGCAGTTAATATCTCTTGCGCCAGATTTGCCCGAATCTTTTGGTAGCCGTCTTCAATCTGTTCTTGGGGCGTCTGTGTCAAAGATCCTTCTGAACCCTCTCGAGTCGGTACCCCCTCTTCTTCACGTCTAAAGGTTCGGAACTCATTGAACGATGGAAATTGTTGAAGAAAATTTACGTCAATTGCCTCAGGCTTTTCACTGAGCACTTTTTTTCCAGTATCGGTAATCCGGAAGAAACCGCGCCTCGGGGTATCCAGTAGCCCAGCCTTTTTCATGTACGTCCGTGCCCAACCTACGCGATTGTCGATAATGAATTGATGACCGCTCGGCAATACGAAGCTTCTTTCTTCGGGGTTAAGATTAAATTTTTCAGAAATGTTTTCAATTGCTTCTCGAATTGAATGCTCCTCCCCATCGCCTGCAAACTGAAGAATCGGTAACATTACGGTCTGGAAGTCGGGAATCGCCATATATATTAGTTTTTGGGATAGACTCCCTCATTCAGTGTACCCGATTTTACTCGCTTTAGGGCGAACACGTAAACCCTTTCTTTTCAAGGGTTCGGCTGAGTACAAAAAGACCTCGTTTTGAGGTCATTTCTGGCTGTTTTTAGCCTAGTCGCAGACGACTTCGTGAACGGGCGTAAATCTCTTCAGGACCCGTACGACCTGGACCATCAGGCCGGTGCCGTACGACCGTCCTGATTTGTCCAGGATGAATGCGTTGAGATCCTCGAGGCGGACCACTCCGGTCTCGTCGGTCATGCCGCTGTGAAACTGGATTTTCTTGTTCACGGATGCCAGCACGGGCTGCACGATGATGTACTGGCCCACTTCTTGCTGAAGCCATCTATTCAAGAAAAGGGCGTTCCGTTTCGCCTGGCTGATGTCGGACTTGCGGATGTGGCGCTTCATGTTTTTGACCTCTACGGCGTACACGTGAGAAGGCGTCACTACGACAAAATCGATATTACCGTGCCTGCCGGGAAGTTGTACGTCGTGGAAAGCCAGATAGCCCTCCGGCAGTTTGCACAGCTCCCTTGCGGCGGCCATCTCACCTTCATAACCCTTTTCAAATTTCAAGTGCTTCTTGAAGAACTTCACGTGCAAATGTACGTACGCGATCAAAATGCCAGTGCCTCCTAAAATGATCAGAGGCGACGGAAGTCGTTCATCGATGAAACCACGATAGGCTAGGTATCCGATCGCAGCGACACCCATGCCCCACCACAAGTACTTACCTGATTGTTTCTTTACGTATCCATCCTCCAGCCACTTGAGATAGGCCATATCATTCCTTTCAGAGACGACATCCGCGCCCTCAGCGTAAACGAAAACTCCCCTTTCGGGGAGTTTTCTCTCGGCTTTCGCCAAGGCGGCCAGACCTGGATGTCGTCCATGATACGCCTTTCACCGCATGCTTGTCAAAGCGGTGGTGGACCGGCGGGGACTCGAACCCCAAAACCGAGATTTCCAGGTCTGGTTGCCGCTCGGACGGATTGACAGCCGGAAACGGTCTCTGGTAGGTCCGTGTTATAATCCTTGAAAGCGAACCCTCTATGGAAGCAGAACCCACGATCAGCGATGTCCTCGACGCGGTCAGCAAGGGCTTTTCGGGCGTCCAAGTCGAAATTGAAGGGATGAAGACCGACGTTGCAGGACTGAAATCCGATGTCGCGGGGCTTAAGTCCGATATCGCAGGACTGAAGGCGGACGTGACCGGGATCAAGGTGGATGTGACTGGCCTTAAGACGGATGTCACGAGCATCAAGGCCGGCATGGTCACGAAGGACTACCTCGACGAAAAACTGGGCCAGCGTGACGGTCACATGAACCGGCTCGTAAACGTCCTTGAACGCAAGAAGGTCCTCACCCTCGAAGACAGGCGCGCCATCCTGGCCTGAAACCGAAAACCGCCGTGGGGCGGTTTTTTCTTTCTTTTTGTCGGCGTGCTTCTTGGCACCAGCGGGCCAGCACTTCGGGCACGGGCCGGAGACGGTGAAGGAGTGGCCGCGGGAGCAGGTTTTTTCTTGGGTTTCATGTCTTCAGCGTAAACGAAAGCTCCCCTTTCGGGGAGCCGCGGCGTCACATCTTGTTCGGTTGGAGCAGGCTGACGCGGTTGCCTTCGGTGTCGCGGATGGAGATCCAGAGGCCGACCCCGGGGATCGGCTGGGGTTCCATGCTTCGCTGGCCGTCTTGGCCCATGGCGCCGAGGATCTCGCCGCCGCCCGCCTTCACCTTCTCGACCGCCGCCGCGATGTCCTCGACGGCGATGACGACCGAGGGTGCGTGCGAGAGCGGGTCTTCGGACTTCTTGTAGAAACCGCCGTTGATGGTGCCGGGCGTCTTCACCATACCGTTCTCGTCGGTCTCGGCCGTCTGGGCGACGACATAGCCGCCCATTTCCTCACCCAGCTGACGCATCTGCCAGCCGAACGCGTCCGCATAGAATCTCTTCAGCCGTTCGCGGTCCTCATAGCCCATCTCGAAATGCACCACCGGGTTCTTCGACATATTCCTGGAGTTTCAATGATGAATGGACCGCTTGCGCGATACTGACGCTTCAAAAGGTTCACTTCAACCGCACCAGCCCCTTGTTCTTCACGATGTGCTTGTAGTCCCACTGGATCTTCTTGGCCTTGCCGAGCCAACGACGGAGGACGGCGGGCTTGATCTCTTTGACGTCGGCGTAGCGCGCTTCGGCCGCCTTGAAGGAACCTTCCGGCTCCAGGCCTTCTTCCTCGAACGACTGGCCGCTCCAGAACATGAGACGGATGCCGTCCTTGAGCTTGTGGTAGCCGACGATCGGGTTGCCGTCCAGGAACCAGACGGGAGCGCCGTGCCAGATCTTGCTCTCGGCTTTCGGCAGGGCCTTCTCGATCTCTTTCCGGAGCGCGTCGCAGATGGCCTTGTCGCCCTTGGCTTGGCCGCGGTTGTAGGCGGGAATGGTCGCGTAGGCGGTTTTCATGGTGATACGTTCGGGTCGAGGACCTTATTCTTGAAATCGATAATCTTGTCGTCCTTGTCGATCTTGATCCCCTCCTTCTCATACAGCGCGAGACGCGCGGCACGGTGCGTGCGGCTCATCCAGACCCGACCGTCGGCGTAGACGATACGATGATACGGGATACCTTTCACGCCGCGGGCTTCCGCCTTGCCGAGGATGGAGGTGATGCTCTGCGAAGCCATCGCGCCGCCCCCGGCCGCCCGGGCCAGGCGTCCGTAGGTCGTGACGCGGCCTTTCGGGATCGAAAGGGCCATCTCGACGACGCGTTCGCTGAAGACGTTGCGTTTTTTCATCTCTTCAAAGGCGAAATGGGACGGTTCGGCCGTTCAGAAGACGAATGGGACGAGCGCCTTGGTCTTTTTCATGTAGGCGGTGTACGTCTCGGGAAAGTGCCCTGCCATGAAGCGTTCCTCGATACGCGATTTGTAGAGGAGGACGGCGAAAAACGTGACGAAGACGACGAAACCGGAAACGACGCCGAAAGCCATGGCCGTGGCCAGCATGAGCAGGAGGAGTCCGGAATAGATCGGGTGACGGACGTAGGCATACGGGCCGGTCATCGCCAGCTCATGATCCTTCCTCAGCACCACTTCCCCGCTCCAGTTCTTCCCGATGATCGCGCGCGCCCACAGCATGACGAGGAGCCCGATCAAGGCGAGCGCGTCCGCCAACAGTCCGATTTCCGGACGCTTCGGCAATAGGCGCACGCCGGCCAGGGCGGAAATCGCGGGCACGCCGTTCATGAGCAGGATGAGCGCGATGGCGATCAGGGCGAAACGCAGGTTCCAATTCACGTCCTGGGCGGCCGCGACCTTCTTCACGCGCGGCGCAGCGGCGATCCAAACGATCACGAAAATGACCCAGCAAAGGATAACGAACGCGATCGGCATGTCGGCGAGGGTAATCATATCATTGGTACTGGATGAACGACGGCTTCGGCGTCAGGTTCGAGAGGACCTGCTCAGGCGTCAGCACCTTGGTGCCGGGTTGCTTGACGTCGTTCTTGTAGAAGAGCTTGAACCCAGTGAACTGGACCGGCTCGGGCTTGATGTAGGCGTTGTAGGAACTGTACTTGCGGTCGGGCGGACCCCAACCGTCCATGTCCATCAGGACCTGCACTTCCGGCAGAGGCACGATCTTGACGGCGCGCGTGACCATCGGGCGGGTATACCTGTGGACGATCAGGACCTTGGGCGGCAGGCCGTTGGCACGCACCAGTCCGGCGAGATATTCCGCGACGGCGTTCACGTCGGCGGCATCGACCGTCCCGACTTGCGTACCCGGTGCCGCCCCCGATTTCCGCATCGCGAACTCGGGGTCGATGGCCAGGTGCACCTGCGGCTTGACCAGGTACGGTTCAAGCGCCTTCACCTCCCCCATCAGGTCGGCTTTGCCGGCCTGCACTTCCAGGATGACGATGCCGTCCACCTTGGCCGCGATCGCCAGAGCCTTATCGATCTCCTTCGGCGACATGCGGGCGCGATACATCCCGTCGGCGCCGGCGCCGGCCTGCGCGGTGACGGCGATGTAGTCGATGGCCGGCTGCACGGGCGTGGCCGGGTCGGCCGCTTCCCAAGCCGCGATCTCCTTCCTGAACATCCCGAGCATCACGTCCTCCGGGTACTCCCCCAGCACACCCATGCCCTTGGAGAGGAAGTTGCCGTAATAGGCGACGATCCGCTTGAACGGCAAGATGGCCCCGACTTCCGGATAGCTGGCCTTGGCGGGCCAAAGCAACCCGGCGGTATCGGTGGCGCTTTCGGAAAGGCCGGCGAGCTGCCGGAGCTTGCGGTCATAGGTATCCTTGTCCAGCATCGGCTTCGGCGGGACTTCGTCGGCCGTTTCCTGGGGTGCGGCCGTCGCCAGGGCGACCCGAACGTTCGCCTGGTCGCGGACGATCAACCACCCGCCGCCGATCAGGGTCAGGAGGGCCAGCGCGCCGAAACCGGCGGCGATCATATGGGGGGTCGGCTTGTACATGCTTCAAGTGTAGCAGAAAAAACGAAAGACCTCCTTCCGGAGGCGCTTTCGGCCTATTTCTTCTTTCCGGCTTTCGGCTTCTTGGTCTCGCGCTTCTGGGCGTTGTTCCCCTTGGCCATATGGATGATTAAGAAACGGTACGCGGACAGTATACGGCAAAAGGCGCCGATGCGGGAAGTAGCGCTCGACGTTCATCTGACGGCGTTCGTCTGCTTACGGGCGCCGACCCGTGAAACCTGACAGTGCGACCAGAGGCCGAGCCGCCCCGCCTTGGCCTCAGCCTCGTCCGCCTTGAATTCCGCCGAACGCGACGTGTCCGGCTTGTACGGGTAGCTGAAGGCATGACCCTCCTTCACCAGCGTGGCGTTCACGTCGACATCCGGATGCCCGTCTTCCCTCACCGAAACGAACCCTAGCCAGCGCCCGTATCTGTCGCGTCGCGAGACGTCCTGCATGAAGACGATCGTCTTGCCCTCCACCAGCTTGCGGTTGGCTTCGGCCGCCTCGCGGGCCCAGCACTGCACCGGCTTGCGGCGGTCGAACTCTTCGGGCGTGTCGATGCCGATGTAGCGCAGGCGGTCGCCGTTCGCGAGCACGATCGTGTCGCCATCGATGACGCGCGCCACCTTGATCGGCTCGCCCGGCACCGTCCTGATCGAACGGTCATACCCCGAAAGGCGGCCGAACCGCCAGGCATAGGCGCACCACAGGCCGATGGCCGCGACGGCGGCGATCAAGGAGAAGATGAGCGTCTTCCGTATAGGCATTTTCATATGCCGAAGCCCTAACAGAAGCGGCCTTTTCCATGCAAGACCCTCGCAAACGGCCCGCAAACCAAAAACCCCGGCCTTTCGGCACGGGGTCTCATGGCTCTTTCTTAGAGGACGGCGTCCTTCATCGCCTTGGCGAGGCGGAACTTCACGACCGTCTTGGCGGCGATCTTCACCGGCTGGCCGGTGGCGGGGTTGCGGCCCATGCGCTCCTTGCGGTGCATCTTGACCAGCTTGCCGAAGCCCGGGAGAACGAACTCGCCGGCCTTCTTGACCTCCGTCTCGGCCAAAGCGGCCAAGGATTCCAGGAACATGGCCGAATCCTTCTTAGCCATCCCGCACTTGTCGGCCATGGCGGCCACGACCTGCGACTTGCTCATCTTCGCCATACGATCTCTATGTGGATAAGTCTTAGTACGTAAGGAAGTATAGCAGTTCCTCTACAAGGGGCCAACGTTTACAAGGGTTTTTACATCAACGGTTCGTCGTCGCTGCCCTGCTCGATGTTGTCCTTGTCTTCATCGTGCTCATGCCCCTCTTCAGAGATCCCTTTTTCCAATTCGGCGTCCTCAACCAGGTCGGAAATGTCGGGCGTGGCCGGCTTGCACCATTCGTCGAAGCCTCCGAGCAGGAACTCCACGTTGGAATACCCTTTCGTCTTAAGGGCTTCGTAGGTTTCCGGCGCGAGCCCTCGCTCTTCGCCGATGACGATGACGTATTCGTCCTTCTCCGGCACCACGGAATCGATGTTCGACTCGAGTTCCTTGAGCGGGACGTGGATGGACTCCTCGACGTGGCCGGCTTCGTACTCGGCGGCGTCGCGGACGTCGATCAGCACGTGCTTCTTCTCCTTCTCCTGCAGGATGCGCAGGTCCCGGCAGCTGATGGCGGGCAATCCGTGTTGCGTTTTCATAGGTTTCAGTGAATCTTGCGGAAAGGATAGCACGAGCCGTGCCTGAACCGAAACCCCCGGCTCGCGCCGGGGGTCTTTCAGGCCAGATCTTCCGATTCTTCCTCGTCCTCCAACGCCTCCTTGAAGCGTTTCTTCGCTTTCGAGACTTTCTTCCGGACCTTGGCGGCCACGGCTTCCGCTTTTTCGACGGCCTTTTCCTTGCGCTTCTCCAGATAGCTGCCGAGCATCTTGATGCCGGCCGTGGCCACGCCGAAGGAGCCGAAATAGGCCTCGAGCTTCTCCTTGGCCGAATGCACGGCGCGGTCGATCGTCTCGATCTTCTCATGGATCTCGTGGACGACCTTGGTGACATCCCTCAGGATGCGGATGATGTACCAAAGGAGCCAGCACACGAAAGCCGTGAACCAGAGCGCGCAGAACGCCAGCACGAGATACAGGATGTCTTTTGAGCTTTCTAAATACACATTTCCTCCTTAATGTGTCAGCAAGGACAGTCTATCACGATTCAAGCCGCTCGGCGAGGGCGCTCTCCTTGGACGTCAGCTCGGAGACGGCGTCCTCGTACTTGCCCAGGTCCTCGTCGTCGACGCCTAGGAGCGGTTCGAGCGTCTCGATGGCTTCTTCGACGTCCTGCAAGGCATCGCGCATCTCATCGTCAGCGGGCTCCTGCTTCAGCCGCTCTTCCAGCGCGGAACGATGGGCTTCGAAGCGGTCGGAAAGTTCCTTGATCTCCTCGTGTGAAGTCATACGGAGGCGAGTTTTTTAGCGAGTTCGGCTTCCCTCATCTGCCAGTCCTCGATGGTCTGGGCGTATCGGACCAGTTCTTCCGGATCGACGCCGACGGCCTCGAAATCCGCCAGGATCGGCTCAAGCGTCGCGATGCCGGACCGGGTCTCATCGAGCGATGACTGCCACTCTTCCAGGTCTTCGGCTCCCGGGACCTTCCCCTCGAAGGCGGCGGCATGCTCGCGAAGCTTCAGGAGCGTCTCGCGGACCTCGTCATGCTGGCGCTGGACGAATTCGGTTCGGTTCATGGTGGCGTGGAAAATTTCAAGAACGCGCTTCGGCCCCGAACTCCCTCTTGAGCGTCCCGCGGAGGGTCTCCATCACGCGATCGACCTCTTCGGCCTTGAGCGTGCGGTCGTCGGCGCCGAACTCGAGGTGGTAGGCCATGCTCTTCTTCCCCTCCCCGAGGTTCTTGCCTTCGAAGACGTCGAAGAGCTCGACCATCCTGATCGAAGGATCGGCATGGCGAATCTTCTCGGCCACGGCGGCGTGCTCAAGGTGGCGCTCGACGACGAACGCCAGATCGCGTTTGACGCGCGGGAAGGCGGGCATCGGGACGTAGAACTTGGCGGCGGAGGCGAAGGTCAGCAGCTTGGCGAAATCAAGACTGACGGCCGCGACCCTCCGCTCGATACCGAACTTCTTCAGCAGTTCCGGATGGAACTCCCCGAGCATGCCGAGCGTCTCGCCGCCGACCGTGACGGAGGCCGTACGGCCCGGGTGCCAGACGGAATCTCCCGGCGCACGTTCGGTCTTCAAGCCGCGGATGCCGAACTCCTCGAACAGCGCTTCCAAAACCCCCTTGGCGTCAAAGACGTAGCGGCCATCTTGCCCGCGCCCCCAGACGGCCAGCATGAGTCGGGCGGTCTCCGCAGGCAGGTCGTTCTCGCGCCGGATGTACACGTTGGAAAGCTCGAACGCGCGGCCTTCGACCGCTTCTTCCTGATTCTCAGCGACGACCTTGAGGATGCCGGCGCCCAAACGGTCGCGCATGTACTCAAGCTCCTCGTTGAGCGGGTTCGAGACACGCAGCAGCTTCGCCGGGTCGGCGCCGATCTTTTCGGCCAGGTCCTTCGAGATGAAGGAATAGGTCATGAGTTCGGTGAAGCCCCAATCCTTGAGATGGCGCTTGGCCTTGTCTTCCCAGGCGAGGGCGCGGTCTTCGACCGCGAGCGGCAGCGTGCCGGCCGGGACGACCGACGGCAAGTTGCCGTATCCATAGACACGGGCGACTTCCTCGACCAGGTCGCGCTCGCCTTCGATGTCGTGATCGCGCCAGTACGGGACGGTCACGCTCCACTTTTTAGCGGCGCCGGACACCTTGAAACCGAGGTCCGCCAGGATCTTCCTCATACGCGCGACGGGAATCGAGACGCCGATCAGCTCGGCGGCGCGTTCGGGACGGAACGGAAAGACGAGCTTCTTGTACGGCGCGGCGCGGACGTCGAAACGCTTCGAGGCGACTTCGGCTCCGGCGATCTCGGCAGCCAGTCCGGCCGCGCGCTCCAAGGCCACTTCGACCAGTTCGGTCGAAAGGCCTTTCTCGTAGAGCTTGGAGGAATCGGAATGCAGGTTCAGGGCGCGGGCGGTGCGGCGGATCGAGACCGGGTCGAAGCAAGCGGCTTCGATGACGACCGTGGTCGTCTTTTCGGTCGTGCCGGTCTCTTCGCCGCCCATCACGCCGGCCACGGCCACCGGACGTTCGGCGTCGGCGATGACGAGTTGGCCCGGTTTCAGGTCGTACACGTTGCCGTCGAGGGCCTTGAGCTTCTCCCCCGCCGCGGCTTCGCGCACCACGATCCCATGCCCGGCAAGCGCGTCGTAATCAAAGACGTGCAGCGGCTGGCCGAGTTCGAGACGGACGTAGTTGGTGATGTCGACCAGGTTGTTGATCGAACGCACGCCGGCCGATGCCAGGCGTTCTTTCATCCACTCCGGACTCGGACCGACCTTCACGTTCCGCATCACGAGCGCCTTGTAGCGCGGGCAAAGCTTCTTGGATTGGACGCTGACGGAAAGCGGCAGGGTCTTCTCCCCCTTCTTGAGCTGGGGCGCCTTGGGCGGTTTCCAGGTGAGCGGAACGCCGAGGATGGCGGATGCCTCGTTGGCCATGCCGAGCATCGAATAGGCGTCCGGGCGGTTGGAGGTGACCTCCACGTCGAAGATGACGTCGTCCATCCCGAGCGCTTCGGCCAAAGGCGTTCCCGGCTTGACCTTGTTGGCGCTCAGGTCGACGATCTCCTTCTCTTCTTTCTTCGGAAAACGATCAAGCAGGCCGATCTCGTCGGCGCCGCAGATCATGCCGAACGACTCGACGCCTCGCAGGGCGGCCGCCTTGATTTCGATCGACTCCCCTTCCCCGTGCCACTTCACCCAAGAACCGGGCAGGGCCACGGCCACGAGCTGGCCTTCCGCGAGGTTGGATCCTCCGCAGACGATTTCTTTCGTCATGCCGCCGAGGTCGGTCTCGACCACGCGCAGCTTGTCGGCGTTCGGATGCGGCTTCACCTTCAGGATCTTGCCGACGACGACCTTGTCGAGCGCCGCGCCTTGCGGGTAGATGCGTTCGACCGACGGTCCGGACAGCGAAAGCCGCGCCGCGAATTCCTTCGGCGACGCTTTCAGCTTCACGTAGTCCTTCAGCCACTTGTACGAGACGAGGAGGTTCATACTATTTCGATCGGACCAGGATGATGGCGGCCACCGCGAAAGCGATGCCGACGTAGTTCTTCAAGGAAAGCTTGTCGTGGAAGACGAGCACGCCGGCGGCGGCGGCCAGGACGACGCCGAAGACGCCGAGCAGGATGATGGTGCGGGAGAGTTCCATCCTGGACATGGCGAACATCTGGAAGACGAAGCCGGTGCCGGAGACGAGCAAGGTCGAAAGGAACCCGAGGCTCAACAGCGTACGTACCGAGAATCCGGCGCCGAGCACCTTCTTCTGCAGGACATCGGCGATGGTATAGAAGACCTGGGCGACCAGGACGGCGAGGATCGGCATATCAGAATTGCCGCAAGAACCTGAAATCGTTCCGGTAGAGGTGGCGGATGTCGTCGATCTTCAGGCCTTCGCGCATCATCATGGTGCGCTCGACGCCCCAGCCGAAGGCGAAGCCACTCCACTTCTCCGGGTCGACGCCGCACGCCTTGAGGACGTTGGGGTGGACCATGCCGGCGCCGCCGAGCTCGAGCCAGCCCTCCTTGCAGACGCGGCACTTGTTCGCTCCGAGAAGGCCGGTGCCGCCGCACAGGTCGCAGGAGATGTCGATCTCGAAGGACGGTTCGGTGAAGCGGAAGTGGAACGGACGCAGGCGCGTGACGCGCCCGGCGCCGAAGAACGCGCGCGCGAAATGGTCGAGCACGCCCTTGAGGTGCGTGACCGAGACCTTCTCGTCGATCATCAGGCCTTCGAACTGATGGAACATCGGCACGTGCGTGACATCGCTCTGGCGGCGGTAGGTCTTGGAGATGTTGATCATGCGGATCGGCAGCTTGCCCTTCCGCATCTCGCGGATCTGCCCGGAGGAGGTGTGCGGGGTCAGCACCATCTTGCCGTTCTTGGGGTCCTCGGGAGCATCCATGAAGAAGGTCTCCCACTCGTCGCGGGCGGGGTGGTCCTTGGGCATGTTGAGCGCCTCGAAGGCGAACCAGTCCCATTCGACTTCCGGATAGCGCACGCGGGTGAAGCCGATGCGCGAGAAGATGTCGGTGATCGCCGCGACGGCGTCGGTCACGAGGTGCAGGTGGCCCTTGGGCGGGCGGGTGCCGGGCGCGGTCAGGTCGATCCATTCGGAGGTGGCGATGGCGCCGAGCTTCTCGGATTCGATCTCTCTCCGGCGTTCCGCGAGCGCGCGCTCGATCGCGACCTTCACCTCGTTGGCCAACTGGCCCATGGCAGGCCGCTCGTGGCCGGGCAAACCGGCCATCCCCTGCATCAGGGCGGCCATCGAGCCTTTCCGGCCGAGATACGCGATTTCCAACGCCTCAAGCTCGGCCGCGTCCTTAGCGGAGGCCAGGGCGGAGGTCGCTTCGGTCTTGAGCTGCTCCAGCTTCTCTTTCATATGCGTCACTGTAAAGGAAGGCATGAATTTTGTCACCTTCTTCCCCATCAAAAAACCGCCGCGTTTCGCGTGACGGGGACCGATCAGCGAGCAGTCTCCTCGGTGGACACCCTTCTTCAGAAAGAATCCATCCAGCTCCATCGACGAGCATCTTCTGCGTCCGGATCGCGGTCCCAGGGACCGACCCAGGCGATCGTCAGACGGGTGGGGCAGAAACGGTACGTGCGCCGGGCGAGCGGCATGGGGCTTGGCGTCGTCGGCAGCGACGGGTAGCGGATGTCCTGGCGCTCTTCGAGCGATCCGGCACAGTCAGGATAGGCTGAAAGCGGTTCTCCGCCCGTGCCGGCCCCCTTCAGCTGCGGCCCCAAGATATCGGAGCGCATCTTACCACGTCCGTCCGCCTCATACGAGGCGCCGCAACCGTTGCAACCCAGCCGATCGATGACCTCCCCCGTCATCGACATGCCTATGACTCCGCTCGTCGACTTGCCGACGACCACGGTACGCCAGACCGGTTCGAGATGCCCGGTATTGCAGCCGGACAAAGGCTTCCGCACTTCTTTCCAGGGATCACGTTGCCTCCTAAGGTACGAGATGTGCCGAGTATAAATGAAACGGCGATCGACGCAATGACGCCCTGCCGGATGCTGACGCCGCCACGGAAACATCGGCGGCGAATCCTGCTATGCCTCGGTCCGAAGCTGTTCGATCTGCTCTTTCATATACGTCGCTTTATGGGAAGGGACTGACTTCGCACATAAAATCCCCCGCTTTTTTTGAGCGGGGGTCAGGCTGGAACGCATGTGCGATCGCGCATCCAGTTCCAGACGTCAATCAGCGAATCCAGGACATGCGTGTTGGCGCGGAAGTAGGCCATGGTGTCCTCTCGACGATTATTGCGGTCGGCGGTGAGCAGGCAGTGCTCCGAGAGCACGACCCTGAAGCCGCGCTCGACGGCATCCTTCACGGTAGCAAGCACGCAAGCGTCACGGTCGTAGCCGAGGATGAAAAGCGGGCCGTCTTCCGGACGGAGGTGGTTGGCGACTTCACAACCGAAAGCGCTGAGTGAACGCTTGTGGTAGCGGTTCCGTGCGTCGACGTATGGCCGGAGCGACCAGCAGGTCTCTTCCTCGCCGTCGGCATTGGGCACATCATGTTCCACCGCGTAGGTGGCGGCACCGAACCGGTTGGCCATACGCACCGTGTCGATGATGGCGTTGAAGCCGGCACGGAGCGAACCATGCGGATAGCTGATGAGCGATACATCGGAGGGCTGAATGCGGCCTGGCACGTATTTGCCTGGCATATACGGTTCCCAATCGATGAAGTACCCGCGCTCATGCGCCTTGAGCGCTTCTTCCCAATCTTCAGACACGTCCACGACGAGCAAAGAGAACATCGGCATGTGGCCTCCCGCCTCAACCCTTGCACGTTTTTCCGCTGCCGTCAAGGTCACTATCCTTCCTGACTCATTTCTCCGTTGTATGAACACGAAAACTGCCACCGAGCTGGTGGCAGAGTTATAACTTACCCTTTCATTTCAGCGCATCAGGCGACCCCGAACAGTCCTTTGAGCGCGTTCCCGATCTGGTGACTGTAGCGCACGAGGTCGTGGACCGTGACGATGAGAGTGAGGCCGATCAGCAGGAAAAGCGTGATGCGCTGGATAACCGCTTCGATGACGGGGCGGACGGCGCGCCCTCGGAACCGTTCGATCAGGATGAAGAGCAGGCGTCCGCCATCGAGCGGCGGGATGGGCAGGATATTGACGACGGCCAGGTTCACGGACAATACGGCGGCGAACTGCAGGAGATAGAGGAATCCCAAGCGGGCGGCCTGGCCGGTCATGACCGCGATGCCGACCGGGCCGGAGAACTCGACGCCGGGTTTCTGCCCGACGAACAGGCCCTTGATGAGGTCGGCGAAGCCCGAGAAGATCTCCTTCACGTAAAAGCCGGTGGCGGCGATGCCGTGCCAGATGGCCAGGTACCACGGGAACGAGACTGTGACCGACTCGGCCAGCCCTACGCCCATCAGCTTCTTTCCGGACGAGGGATCGGACACGGGCAGAAGGCTCGATGCGAATGTCCGCTTGCCGCGCCGCATGACGACGTCGATCCGGTCAGGGGCGCCGTTCACGTAGGCCTGGACGTCGGCGACTTTCGCGAACGGCCTCCCGTCGATCGAGACGAGCACGTCGCCGGCGGCGAAACCGGCCGCTGCGGACGGAGAGCCTTTCAGCACCTCCACCACCTGCACGCGCGGGTCGCGCGCGCGGGCACCCGAAGGCAGGCCGTCGGACGGCTGCGGGATGCCGACCATGAAGCCGACGGCGAAGAGCGCCGAGGCCAAGACCAGGTTCATGAAGACGCCGGCCGCGATGACGGCCGCGCGGACGTGCCACGGTTTTTCCGAGAAGGTCCCCGGACCGGTCTTGGAAGGATCGTCCTCTCCCGCGATTTTCACGAAGCCGCCGAGCGGGATCCAATTGATCGTCCAGAGCGTCTTCCCCTTCTTGAGGATCAGCGCCCGTGGCGGGAAACCGATGCCGAACTCCTCCACCTCGATGCCGAAGAGCCGGGCGGTGATGAAATGCCCGAGTTCGTGGACGAGCACCAGGACGAACAGGACGACGACGAACAGGAGAGCGGTCAGGAGCGCATGCATCTGGATGGTTTCAGTGTTCAGTTCGAAAGGCGGACCGTACGGGCGACGACCGGCGAACCGATCCAGGCCGAGCCGACCGTCTCGAAGGAAGGCGCGGGGTCGGTCACGAAATAGACGGCACGTCCGTTCTTGTCCAAGGAGGCTTCAAGCGCGGGATCTTCCAGGAGTGTAGCACAGAACTCCCCGACGACCGCTTCGGCCGAATCGATCAGTACCACGCCCTCCCCCATCGCGGCGGCGACGCGTCCCTTCAGGATCGGGTAATGCGTGCAGCCGAGGATGAGCGCGTCGACTTCGGCCTGCCGGATCGGCGCCAGGTATTTGGCGACGATGGCGGCGGTCTCCGGCTGATCGATCCAGTTCTCCTCCACCAGCGAGACGAGGAGCGGCGCCGGACGCGCCACGACTTCGATCGCCGGGTCGATCTCCCCGAGCCTCGCCGCGTAGACGCCGCTCGCGACGGTGGCGCGCGTGGCGATGAGCCCGATCTTCTTCTTCCGAGTCGCGCGGACGGCGGCGCGGACGGCCGGGCCGACCACTTCGAAGATCGGCAACCCTTCGTGGCGCGCGCGCAAGTGATCGGCCGCCAGGGCCGACGCGGTGTTGCAGGCGATGATGATGGCCTTGGCCCCTTGGGCGATCAGGAAATCGGCGGCTTCCTCCGCATAGCGGCGGATCGTCTCCGGACTCTTGCCGCCGTAGGGCGTGCGGGCGGTGTCGCCCAAGTAGACGTACGACAATTCCGGCCGCGCTTCCCGAAGGGCGCGCACCACCGTCAATCCGCCGATGCCGGAATCGAAGAGGCCGATCATGCGTCTTCAGCCTACCTCGCGGCCACGACGCACGCAACAAAAAAGCTCCCGTGTCCGCGCGGGCGGATCAGTGCGGGAGCCAGCGTTCGATCGAACTGAGCCGGAAGTCGGCGAGCGTCGTGCCTTCTGGCAGGACGTGATGAGCGACGCCTTCGAGCTTTGAGCGCGGGGAGAAGCGATGAGGCGTCCCCACCACGATCATGCCGGCCTCGCGGGCCGAAGTCGCGCCGTGCGACGTATCCTCGAAAGCCACGCAGCGCATCGGGTGCGCATGGAGCTCCTTGGCGGCGCAGCGGTAAGGCGCGGGGTCGGGTTTGAGACGACCGCCAAGGCCGGGCGTGTCGGCCGTCACGATGGCCCGAAACCGCGAGCGAAGCCTCAGCGCGTCGAGGATCGGGTCCGCATGCGCCGCAGGCGCGGAGGTGACGAGCGCGGACATCACGTTCGTCTTGCTGAACTGGTACCGGTCAAGGTGCCCGGAAACGCCGGGCAAGAGCCGGACCGTCGCGAGCAGTGGATGCATGCGGCAGCGGCGTTCCTCGACGAAAGCCGAGGGTTCATCCTTGAGACTGAACCGTTCGATGATGAGACGCGCCGCCGCCGAAGCCCCCTGACCGACGATCGGCAGGTACTGCGCTTCGGTCATGCGATGACCGCGGTCGGCGAGCATCTTGGCGTAGACGCCGTAGAGCAAGGACTCGGTGTCCCAGAGCGTCCCGTCGCCGTCGTAGAAAAAACCTTCGACCCTGGAAAGCAGCAGGTCTTCTTCCATGAGCAAAGAACCTCCGTCACGCGTTACCGCGTGACCGGAATACTACATGCCCTGCGCGAAACCGCAAGATGCGGGCGGCGCTAGCCTCGGATGACGGCTTCGAGCGCGGCCTTACGGGCTTCCATCACCTCGCGCGTGGCGCCCTCGACGTTCAGGCGCAGCAGCGGTTCGGTGTTCGAAGTACGCACGGAACACCAGCCGTCGGAAAAATCCAGGCGCAAACCGTCGATCTCGGTGACCTTCGCGGCGTCCGGCGCGAAACGTTCCCGGATCGCGGCGACTTTCGCCTTCGCGTCGGTCACCTTGAAGTTCAGTTCGCCGGAATGGGCGTAGCGGCGGAATGGCGCGACGAGTTCCGAGAGCGGGCGCTTCTCCCGCGAAAGCAGCTGCAGCACGAGCAGCAGCACGTAATCGGTATTCTCGGCGCTGAAGAATTCGCGGAAATAGAAGTGGCCCGAGAGTTCACCGCCGAAAAGCGCGTCATGCTCCCTCAGGATGGGCTTGATGAGCGCATGGCCGGTCGGAGTCATGAGCGGGACGCCGCCGGAAGCGCGGATCTCTTCGGGCGCGATGTTGCCGCACGAGACGTTATAGGTGACCGTCTCGCCGGCATGTCCGGGCAGGAGCGCGTGCGCCAGCATGGCGATGATCTGATCGGCGCGGATGACCGTCCCCTTCTCGTCGACCAGGCCGATGCGGTCGGAGTCGCCGTCGAGCGCGATGCCGACGTCAGCCTTCGCCTCCGCGATCTTCGCTTGGAGATCTACGAGCGTCTCGACCTTCAGCGGGTTCGCCTCGTGGTTCGGGAAAGTGCCGTCCGGTTCCCAGAAGAGCCGCTCGACTTCGACATCGAGCCGCTCGAAGATCTTCGGCAGGATGACGCCGCCCATGCCGTTGCCGGCGTCGACCGCGACCTTCAGCCCCGAAATCGATTCCGGCGGCACGAGCGCAAAGAGGCGTTCGAGATAGTCCGGCACGATGTCGACCTGGATGAGCGTGCCTTCCTTCGCGTCCGGGAATCCGCCCCGCTCGACCAGCGCCTTCAGCTCCTCCATGCCGCTCCCCCTCCCGATCGGCAAAGCGTCGCCATGCACCATCTTGAAGCCGTTGTATTCGGCAGGATTATGGGACGCGGTCACCATGATGCCGGCATCGTGCAGGTCGTAGTCGGAAACGGCGAAATAGAACATCGGCGTCGAGACCATGCCGATGTCGATGACGTCCGCGCCCTGCTTCATGATGCCGCGGGTGAGCGCAGCGAAGTAGCCGGGCGAAGATCCGCGCATGTCGCGGCCGGCCACGATCGTCTTGGCGCCGGTGTGCAGCACGAACGCGCGGCCGAGCGCCTCGCAGAACTCGTCGTCGTAATCGATGCCGACCAGGCCGCGGATGTCGTACGCCTTGAAGATGGAAGGATTGTAGTCCATAATGGAACCAGCTTAACTTTTCGCCTGAAAAAACGCCACTATGCCGATGTACATCATCCTCGGCATCATCGTCGTCGCTTTGGTCTGGCTCTGGTCCGTGTATAACGGGCTGGTCACGCTGAACGTGCGCACCGATGAAGCCTGGTCCGACATCGAAATCCAGCTCAAGCGCCGCTACGACCTGATCCCGAACCTCGTCAACACCGTCAAGGGCTACGCCGCCCACGAATCCTCCGCCTTCGAGAACGTCACGAAGGCACGCGCCGCCGCCATGGGCGCCCAGACCCCGGCCCAGCACGCCGCCGCCGAGAACATGCTCTCCGGGACGCTCAAGTCGCTCTTCGCCGTCTCGGAAGCCTATCCGGACCTCAAGGCCAACCAAAGCTTCCTCGACCTCCAGCATGAGCTGCGCGACGCCGAAGACAAGATCCAGGCCGCCCGCCGCTTCTACAACGCCAACGCCCGCGACCTGAACATCAAGATTCAAGTCTTCCCGAGCAACCTGGTCGCCCAGTCTCTCGGATTCAAGAAACGCGACTTCTTCGACCTCCCGGACAACGGCCCGGAACAGCAGACGCCGCAGGTGAAGTTCTGAACGCACCCGAAGGCACCCTCTCACGGGTGCTTTTTCGTTGCTGGACCAAGTCTTCGCTTTTGCGAGCACGGGGGGAACGGATCTGCTTGAGTCGGCTTTCAGGCTGGGAAGGAACGATGCGGGACGTGCAAGATAAGCGGGCCGGAGAGGACGGTCCGCGGGCAGGTTGCAGACGCCCACGGTCAGTCCGAACACCGGCCGTTCCTGCAGCGCTTTCTTCTTGACAAATGCCTATTTTCGTGATAGCGTCCGGGCGCTGGCAGCTTTTTTGCGCAAGGATCCACCATGATCATTCTCAAATGTCTACTGTTCCCCTTCCTCGCGCTCGTGTTGTTTGGGGTCGCCAGCGACCTCGCCAGGATATGGCAGGATCGGGAGGATGAGCGCTCCGGCAACTGATCGTCAGGATCCGACCCTCAAAGTGAGTCTCGCGAGCCTTGCGGTTCTTGACGATAGGCCCAGGCAAACGAAACGCCCGCGTTCTAAGCGGGCGTTTTTCTCATTTCCGACTTGATCAGGGCTGCCGAGATGCGGAATGCCTTCAGTCGGTTCTTCATCAAGGTCGCCTGGGCCGATCCTTTGCGCAGTCTCTTCTGCACCTTGACGCACTTGCCGATCAACGAAGCGATGGCGCGGGACGCTTCCGACAAATCGTACCTGGAATACCTTTTTGGCGCGGCGGATTTCATATCGATTGAAGTATACGCAACCAAGAGCTCTCCTTCAATGCAAGAGGCGCGTCCTTTCCGGCGTTTTCCGGCATCGGTCCGCCTATACCTGAACGAGCGCGGCATATTTCGGCGCCATCTTGACAAAAGAACGGAAAACGGGTATCCTGTCGGCCTGGCAACACGCTTGTCAGCATCCCACAAGGAGGATCACGATGCTCGTCGCTACGATCGCTCTCACCGCGTTTGCCATGGCATTCCTGTCCCTGGTGGCCTGCGCCGTCTCGGACCGCATCGGGACGCAGCTCACCCATGAGCTGCGGGTCCTGACGGGGACGCTCTCCTGTCGCGGGGAGACGACGTGGCAGCAGGGCCAGCAGCGGCACCGGCACCTCCAACGCATCCAGCTGGCGGAAAGCATCATGTACGTGACCGCCATCACGACGCTCGGGGCGTTGCTCGTCGCCATCGGCTGCTGGATCTGCCTGCCCTTCGTCGCCTAGGCTCAGGACCTCTCGGACCGTCGGACGCTTCGTCCGGCGGCGTTTTTATTTCCAGAGGACGACTGCGACAAAAAACCGAGCGGATGCTCGGTGCATTTCACGGGTCAGGCGCGTACGTTCGTGTCAACGCGATAGGCACGATCTCCCCGTCCGTGACGACCGCCATGTGATTGATGGCGGCATCGACCGCGACGACGCATCGCGCGCGCATCGCATCTTCAGAGTAAGCCTCGGCCGGATCTTCGACGACGTCGCATCCGAGCTTCGCGCCGAACGCAGCCGTCTGTTCCGGCAGGCCTTCGGCCCCGATCAGGGTCAGGCGATGGTCCTGGGACGGCCGATACCACTTTTCCAAGCGGCGCGGCACGCGCCGGTAAAGCGCATCCAGCGCGACGACGTGCTTCAGTCGGCGGTCGTTCAGGAAGTTCACGACCGTGAAGCCTCCGGCGCTGTGACCGACCGCCGTCACGTCCTTCGGGACGCGGAAACCGTGGCGGCCGATGGTGCTGAGCAGGCTGCCGAGCGACTTCCACTTCGCGCGCTGATGGTCGTTGACTGGCCCTTCGACGGCCACGAAGAGAGCGTTCAATCCGCTCGCGGCGAACTGTTCAGCCAGGTGATGCTTGTCCCAGGCGCAGTCGATGTAGTGCGCGTTGACACAGCCATCGAGGCCCGCCCTCTTGCCGGTCACCTGCCTGCCGTCCTCCGTCAGGTTATAACCGTGCACGTACACGACCGTGACGGCGCTTGCCGCATCGTAGCTTGCTGGCTTCCAAAGATGGACATGTCCGAGGCTTCCGGCCGAATAGCACCAGTGCGTGCCGCCGTCTTCCGGAACGGCCCGCACCGGACACCCATCCGCGCAGGCAGACGGGATGAAAAGAACCGTCACGGCGGAAAAAATCAGGACGATCCGAAAAAGTCGGTCTTTCAGCACATTCGCCTCCAAATGGGACTGGGCGCATCTTACCCATGAATGGCCGTTTTTGTACATCATAAAAACCCCTCGGAAAGGAGGGGCTCAAGCGGCGAGCGTGAGGTATCTCCAGCAGGCGCCGAAAGCGCCCGTACCCGTCACCTGCAGCAGGTCCAGGCATTGTCGTATTGTCCTGCCTTCGAGCCAAGGATAATATTTCGGGTACCCTTCGCGGCGCTGCCAGAAAGACCCGAGCGCGATGACCGGAAAACGCCGCTGGAGGTCCGGATACCGGCGATTAAAGGCGAAGAGCTGACGCAGGCCGGCGGGCCGGCGGGCACGCTCGGCGAAAGCGGCGAGCGCCGCCGCCAGAGGCGTTTCCGTATCGAACCAGGCCACGCCGACCTCCTGAACGATCCGGTCAGACCCCAGTCCCGTCTCAAGCGGCACGTCGGAGATCGCGCCGCTCACCCAGTCATTACCGCTTTCGGCGACCAGCCGCTCCAGCGGAGCCTGGGGATCGAAATCGATCATGAACGATTCAAGGTGCATCGTGTACCCCTTTGGTTGACCACGGGAAACATAGGTGCATTTCGACAAGATGTCAAGAAGGGGCGGTGACCGCCGTTCCCGATTGTCCACCCCACATAAAATTGATAGAATCCGCATAGACACCCACTTATAGATGTATCGCGCGTTCAATGTATTCACAAATCACGTCCAATAAGCGCCGGAGCGCGTTCCTGATCGCGGTCTTCGTCCTGTTCGTGGCCGGGCTCGGTTACGCGCTGGACCGGTACTACGACGCGGGCGGCGGCATCGTGTTCATCGCGCTCCTCTACTCCCTGGGGACCGCGGGCGTCTCCTACTACGCCGGGGACAAGATGGCGCTCTGGGGCGCCGGGGCCAAACAGATCGCCAAGCAGGACGCGCCGGAGCTGTATCGCGTCGTCGAGAACCTCTGCATCGCCGACGGCATCCCGACCCCGAAGATCTACGTCATCGACGATCCCGCTCCGAACGCCTTCGCCACCGGCCGCAAGCCGGAGCTCGCCTCGATCGCATTCACGACCGGGCTCCTCGAAAGACTCGACCGGACGGAGCTCGAAGGCGTCGCGGCCCATGAGCTCTCCCACGTGAAGAACTATGACACGCGGGTGATGGCCGTCGTGGCCGTGCTGGTCGGCGTCGTCGCGATGATGGCCAACCTGTTCCTGAGAGCCTCGGCATTCGGGGGCGGACGGCGTCGTAACGACCGCCAAGGCGGCGAGGCGCTCATGATCCTAGGCATCATCGGACTGATCCTGGCGCCGATCGTGGCCCAGCTGATCCAGCTGGCGATCTCCAGGCGACGCGAGTATCTGGCCGACTCCTCCGGCGCGCTCCTGACGCGCTTTCCCGACGGCCTGGCCCGCGCGCTCGAGAAGATTTCGGCCTATGACGGGCCGATGCGCCGCGCATCGACGGCCACCGCGCACCTCTACATCGCGAACCCCTTCGGCGCAGGACACAAGCTCTCCGGACTGTTCTCCACGCACCCGCCGATCGCCGAACGCATCAAGGCCCTGCGACAGATGGAAATCACTTCCTAGCCTATGAACCCGGAAATCCTCGACAAGTTCTCCACGCACCTCAAGAACACGCTCGTCCGGGCCTACGCCCTGGCGCAGGAGCTCCGGCAGCCTTCCATCGAACCTCCGCACCTGCTGTTCGCGCTTTCGGCGCAGAAAGGATCGATCGCTTCGGAAGTCCTGACCAAGCTCGGACTGACGTCCGACGACATCAAGAGGTCCGTGAGCGAGGCGACGAACGCCGCCGCCAGGAGGAACCGGGTGGATGCCGCCGGGACCGACGCTTCGCCAAAGCTGTCGGCGGATGCCAAGCGCATGATCGAGAAGGCGGTGCTGACCGCCAACCTGCACGAGCACAAATACGTCGGCACCGAGCACCTGCTCTCTGCCATCCTGCAGGTCGCCGGAGCGGGCATCGAATCCTATTTCCGGACGCGCGGCGTCGCCCTCTCGGCGGCGAAGGACCAGATCGCCAGCGTCCTGAAATCGACTTCGAAGTTCCCCGACATGACCGAGACCTTCGAAGCCAAGAAGCCCGATGCCGACAAAGGCCAGAAGGAGGAGATGGCGGCGCGCGGCAGGGCCAAGGCCGCCGCCAAGGCCGTGAAGACGCCTGCGCTCGAGTTCTTCGGCGTCGACATGACCGCCAAGAAATTCGTCGACAAGGTGGAAGACGTCGTCGGACGCGAGAAGGAGGTCGAGCGCATCATCCAGGTGCTCTGCCGCAAGACCAAGAACAACCCGGTGCTGCTCGGCGAGCCCGGCGTGGGCAAGACCGCCATCGTCGAAGGGCTGGCCAAGAAACTGGCGGCCGGCAAGGTGCCGCCCGCGCTCGAAGGCAAGCGGATCATCTCGGTCGACCTGGGACTGATCATCGCCGGCACCATCTACCGCGGCGAGTTCGAGAGCCGCCTCAAGCAGATCATCGACGAGGTCAAGTCGCATCCGGAGATCGTCCTGTTCATCGACGAGCTCCACATGATCATGGGCGCCGGGGCCGCCTCCGGATCGATCGACGCCGCCAACATCCTGAAACCCGCCCTGGCCCGCGGCGAGATCCGATGCATCGGCGCCACCACGCTGGCGGAATACAAGAAGCATATCGAGGCCGACAGCGCGCTCGACCGCCGGTTCCAGCCGGTGCAGGTCTCCGAGCCGACGCCGGAACAGGCCGCGCACATCCTCCGGGGGCTGCGCGAATCGTTCGAGAGCTTCCACGGCGTGAAGATCACCGACGCCGCCATCGACGCGGCCGTGCAGATGTCGGTCCGCTACGTGCAGGACCGCTTCCTGCCGGACAAGGCCATCGACCTGATCGACGAGGCTGCCGCCATGCTGCGGGTGAACGACGGCCAGGACGCCGCCGCCGCCGAAGCGCGCGAGACGGAAGGCAAGTTGAGCGACGTGCGCGCTAAGAAGCAGCAGGCCGTCGTCGGGGAGAACTTCACCGAAGCGCTGGCCCTCAAGGAGCACGAGAAGGCGCTCCAAAAGAAGATGGAAGCGCTCGCGCGCGGAGGGGCGCTCTCGAAAGCGCCGACGGAAGTCACGGCCGCGGACGTCGCCAAGGTCCTGGCCCGCTCGACCGGCATCCCGGTCGAGGAGATCGTATTCGAAGAGAAGCGGCAGCTGGTCGACCTCGAACGGAAGCTGGCCGAACGCGTGGTCGGGCAGGACGAAGCCGTGAAGTCGGTCGCCGAAAGCATCCGCCGTGCCCGCCTGGGCCTCGCGCACCCGAACCGACCGCTCGCCTCTTTCCTCTTCATGGGACCTTCCGGCGTCGGCAAGACCGAACTCGCCAAGGCCATCGCCGAGACGGTCTTCCGCGACAAGGAAGCCTTCGTCCGCGTGGACATGTCGGAGTTCACCGAGAGCTTCAACATCTCGAAGCTGATCGGGTCCCCCGCCGGCTACGTCGGCTACCGCGATTCCAACAAGTTCGCCGATGCCGTGAAGCGCCGGCCGTATTCGGTCGTGCTCTTCGACGAGCTCGAGAAGGCGCATCCGGACGTCCTCAACCTCTTCCTCCAGATCTTCGAGGACGGGCACCTGACGGACGCGACCGGCAAGAAGATCAACTTCAAGAACACCATCATCATCATGACGTCGAACGTCGGTTCGGAGCATCTCCGCACCGCTACGGTCGGCTTCGATTCCTCCGGCAGCAAGGACCAGTCGCTCAAGGACAAGTTCGCGGAGGCCAAGGGGCCGATGCTGCAGGACCTCGAACGGCGCTTCAAGCCGGAGTTCGTGAACCGCATCGACAAGGTCATCCTCTTCCGCCCGCTCGACCTGGCGAGCCTGCAGAAGATCGTCAGCCTGCACATGGCGGACCTCAACCGTCGCCTGGAGACCGAGCACCGCATCAAGGTAGCGCTCACCGCCGGCGGGCAGAAGCTCGTGGCCGAGCGCAGCTTCGTGCCGCTCCAGGGCGCGCGCGGCGTACGCAAGACCATCCAGGAGATGGTCGAGAATCTGGTAGCCGAGAAGCTGCTCTCCGGCGCGTACGCCCCCGGCGAGACGGTCCGTTTGACGGTCAAGGACGACGCGCTGGTCGTGAAACCCTAACCGCTCCTGACGACGTATGGACGAAGTCCGACCGCCTTCCGACATCTCCACGCCCCCCGTTTCGGAGGAGGCGAGGCGCCGGGCGTTGGACTTCGAGCGACGAACGAGCCCGAACACGGACGGGATCGGGCGAGGGGGTCGGGATCCGGTATCGCGGGACGTCGAAGGAGAGCCCGGACAGGGCTCAGGCGAGCAAGCCTCCCGGATGATGGTGAGCGGATTCATCAAGGCATGCTGGGCGTTCCTCTGGGAGACGTTCGGGCACTCGATCTACCTCATCGATCTCCTGTTCCTGCTGCAGGCAGGCTCCGGGTATTTAAGGAGATTCATCCCGGCCGTCGGGGAAGAGTGGTTCGCCCCGGAGGCATTGAAGAACCTGCCGAAAAGTTCCCTCTTGCCGATCAAGCTGGCCGAAATCGTCGGCATGGTCGTCATCACCGCCCTGGTCATCGCGCTCGACGTGCTGTTCGTGACCGTGATCGCCATCCTGCTCGCCGTCGTCACGGCTGCCGCTAATCACCTCTAAACCGACGCTGCCTTCCGCCGTATGTTCAAGAAGATCGCCTTGCTCGTCCTGTTCGTCGGCGTCACCGTAGGCGTCGCGCTCCTGTTGTACCGGTTCTTCTTCGCGGGCGCGCCTGTCGCCGTTCCGACGTCCCCCGTCGGGACGCCGCCGGTCACGGGACTCCCGACCTCGGGCGACAGCAAGCCGCCCGTCGGCACCACGACGCCCGGCGTGACGACCCTGCCGCCCGCGGCCACGCTGCCGGCGGTGGCTTCCGGCGGGAAGACGGCCAGCCCCCGCCTCACGCAAGACACCGCGCGGCACCCGTCGGCCTCCCCGGACGGTCTCAGCTATTACGATGGCACCGACGGGCGCTTCTATCGCGCTCTCCCCGACGGCACGACGCAGGCGCTTTCCCCGCAAGCCTTCCCGTCGGCGACGGCCGTGGCCTGGGCGCCCAAAGGCGACAGGGCCGTGATCACGTTTCCGGACGCTTCGAAGGTCCTTTACGATTTCACCCGGCAGAGGCAGCTGACGGTTCCGAGCCATTGGACCGACCCGACCTTCAACGGCGACGGTTCGGCCGTCATCGCCAAATCGGAAGCGCTCGATCCCGACAACCGCTGGCTGGTCTCGATGGCGGCAGACGGTTCCGGCACGAAGCTCCTCGAACCGCTCGGAGAGAACGGCGACAAGGTGACCGTCAGCGTCTCTCCGGACAACGCGGTCGTGGCGTTTTCCGACACCGCGCAGCCGGTCGGCTTCGACACGCGCGACCTCCTGCCGATTGGGCAGAACGGCGAAAACTACAAGGCCCTGCGGATCGAAGGATTCGGCTTCACTCCGCTGTGGTCTCCCGATGACGTCCACATCCTTTACAGCGCCGCATCGCAGCGCGACGGCTACCTCCCGACGCTCTGGTTCGTGGGCGCGAACGGCGACGCGGTCGGTTCCGGGCGCGTTAATCTCGGCGTCCATACCTGGGCCGACAAGTGCGCGTTCGCCGACGCCGCGACGGTCTACTGCGCCGTGCCGGACAGCCTGCCTGGAGGCGCGGGGCTCCAGCGCGACATCGCCGCCTCCACGCCGGACCACATCGAGCGCATCGACCTCAAGAGCGGCTCTTCACGGATCGTCGGACGTCCGGAAACGGACATGACCATCGGCGACCTGACCGTCGCCGCCGACGGTTCTTCCTTGTACTTCACGGACGCAGGCGGCAACCTTCGCCAGATGCGCCTCCGCTGATATGGCCTGGAAACGCGCGCTCTTCATCATCGTCACGCTCCTTCTCGGTTTCGGAGTGCTGGCCTTCTATTGGAAGATCATCCGGACGACCCAAGGCCCAACGACGCGGGACGACGCCGGCAAGACGGCCCCCGCCCGCCACTTGGAGGCGCCGCAGGTTTCCTTCGTGGACCCATCCATCGGTCCGAAGGACGCCAAAGTCGTCATCGTGGAGTTCGGCGACTATCTCTGCCCCTTCTGCCGCGACACCGGGCTGGCCGTCGACAAGCTGCTCTCGCAGCGGCCGAACGACATCCGGTTCGTCTGGAAACACGACCCGAGCCCGCTGCATGCCGGTGCGGAACATGCCGCCGAGGCGGCCATGTGCGCCGACAAGCAGGGCGCCTTCTGGAAGTACCACCGCCAACTGCTCGAACGCCAGGCGACCTATGACGATACCGCCCTTTCGCTCGCGGCCAGCGACCTTTCCCTCGAAGTCGGCGCCTTCACGGACTGCCTCGTCAAGCATGATACCAAGCCGCTCGTCGACCGCACGGTCGAGGAGGGCCAGGCACTCGGCATCCAGAGCCTCCCGACCTTCTTCATCAACGGTAAGCGCCACGAAGGCGAAATGACGTATGACGAACTCGTCCAAGCGGTCGATGCCGCATCGAAATGAGCGGCTGCGCGTGGCGCTGACGGCCCTCCTCGCGCTGGCACCGTTCACGGCATCGGCCCAGCAGCCGGTCACCCTGACCGCGCCGAAGCTCGAGATCCCGATCCCGAACGTCAACCTGACTTCGGCGGTCACCCAGGGCGGAGGCGTCTCGATCCCCTTCCTCGGCCAGTACATCAGCGGCATCTACAATTTCATGATCGGGATCGTCGGCCTGGTCGCCGCCGTCATGATGATCGTCGGCGGTTTCGAATATCTGACTTCGGCCGGAGAGAAGTCCAAGATCGAGGCCGGCAAGAAGCGCATCATCAACGCGCTCACCGGCATGGCGCTGGCGTTCGGTTCCTACCTCCTGCTCTACGTCATCAACCCGAACCTGGTGACCTTCAGTTCGCTCCAGCTCGCCGGGGTGCCGACCGTGACCTATGGAGACATCACCGAGCTGGGCGGCGGCACGGCGACACCGACGCCTGGGACACCTTCCGTGCCTGCACCGGTCGCCGACACAGGCGCGCACACGGCGGTCTGCAACAGCGTCGATACCTGCCTACCGTACTGCAGGGCGGCGGGCTGCACGACGGTCTACTGCACCGCCGCCGAACAAAGAGCTGGCACGTGTCCCGGCAGCAACAACGCGTGGACAGCCGTGCCTCGCCCATGGAACAATAACTGCAACACGGACGGCTTCCCGATCGAACGTACGCACGATATCCTTCCGCCGGATTCGCCCGATCTCAAGCCGATCGCCTGGGCGGGCATCCACGGCATCGTCGCAGGAGGGAACGTCAAAGCGACCCAACTCGTCATCGACGGCCTCCAACGGGCGGAAAAATACATCGACGATAACTACAGCGGGCAGAGATACCAGATACGGGTCAATTCCTGCTGGCGCGACTATCGGGCCGATTTCGGAGCGCAGTGCGCGATCATGATGCGGCCTTCCGGCAACGATCCGGTCGCTTCCGGATCGACCTGGCCTGGCGCGAACCCGCATTCTGCAGGCTATGCCTGTGACCTGGCGTTGACGCAAAACGGCGTGATCTTGAGTGGCGGCCCCGGAGACCAATCTTGCAGCAGCAAAGGAAACGGTAATCGCTTGCTCGTACAGATGCTTACCAATCCGACTGTCGGAGCGCACCGATTGAACTATGAAGTCTGGCATTTCAACTGGGCCGGTTGGAACAACTGCTATTGCGTCATGGGCGAATGCGATGCCCACATGTTCCCCACTTCCTACAGCTGCAATTCCAACAACGAGAATCACGGTTGCTGAGCCCATTGACACGTTCGCCCTCATGCTTGATACGCTCCCCGCATGACCGCCGCCAAAGCCGTCTTCATCTGCTCCAAATGCGACGCCCAATCCACCAAGTGGAGCGGGCGTTGTTTGGAATGCGGCGGCTGGGGCACGGTGGCGGAGGCCGCTTCCGTGCCGGAGGCCAGGAAACCCTCCTCCGTCGCCTCGGGACGCCCCGGCAAGACCTTCTCGCTCGCTGAACTGAAAGGTTCCAAGACCGCCCACCGACCGACCGGCATCGCGGAGTTCGACCGCGTGCTCGGCGGCGGGCTGGTCCCCGGATCCTTGGCGCTGCTCTCCGGCGAGCCCGGCATCGGAAAGTCCACCTTGCTGCTCCAAGTCGCCTCCGCCATCCCGAACGTGCTCTACGCTTCCGGCGAAGAATCGGCCGATCAGGTCGCCCTGCGCTTCGGACGGCTCGGCCTCGCCGCGCCGACCTTGAAGTTCCTGGCCGAGACCGACCTTTCGACCGTGCTCGCCACCATCGAAGCGGAGAAGCCGTCGCTCGCCATCATCGATTCCATCCAGACGCTCTCCTCCCCCGAAAACGGCGGAGCCCAGGGCGGGGCCACCCAGATCCGCGCCATGACGGCGCAGCTCATGGACTACGCCAAGAAGAGCGGCGTGCCGATGCTGATCGTGGGGCAAGTCACCAAGGACGGCGACGTGGCCGGTCCGAAGACGCTGGAGCATCTCGTCGACGTCGTCATCTCCTTCGAAGGCGACCGCTCCTCCAACTACCGGCTGCTCCGTACCGCCAAGAACCGCTTCGGCGCCACCGACGAGGTCGGCGTCTTCGAGATGGGCGCGGGCGGACTGAAGGAAGTCAGCAACCCTTCGTCCTTCTTCCTGAACGACCGCTCCAAGGACGTCCCCGGTTCGGTCGTGACCTGCATCATGGAAGGCACCCGACCGATCCTGGTCGAGATCCAGGCCCTGGCTTCGCGCAGCACCTTCGGCTACCCGCAGCGGCGCGCCTCCGGCTTCGACGCCAACCGTCTCCAAGTCCTCCTGGCGGTGCTCTCCGAACGGCTGGGCGTGCCGACCCAGACGCACGACATCCACATCAACGTGGCCGGCGGTTACAAGGTGAAGGAACCGGCGGCCGATGCCGCCGTGGTGTTGGCGGTCGTCTCGGCCCTCTCCGGCAAGCCGCTCCCCCCCTCGCTCGCGGCCTTCGGCGAAGTCGGCCTAGGCGGCGAGCTCCGCCCCGTCACGTTCGTCGAGAAGCGCGAGACCGAAGCCAAGCGCCTCAAGTTCTCGGACGTCATCACCCCGAAGAACACGCCGCATCTGAAGGAGGCGATCAAGAAACTCTTCCCTTGACGGGAGGGGGTTTTTTGAAGGGTGCGCGTCGTCTGAGTCTCTACTCCAAATGCACGCTCTCGGCTTCGGCCGAGATTTTCTTTTTGAGAGCCTGATGAGCCTCGAGGTCGGGATCCTCCGCCATCAAGGCCTGGACCGTGCGCTTCGTCTCCTCGATGAGCGCGGTATCGCCCGGGCGGAAGCGCTGGAGGTCGGCGAAACCGGATTGGTCTTCGCCGAACAGGCTGCCGGGGCCTCGGAAACGCAAGTCGAGTTCGGAAAGCTCGAAGCAATCCTTGGCGCGGATGAAGCCTTGCAGGCGCTCCATGACATGGGGCGCTCCGTGCGAAGGCGCCAGATAGCAGCGCGACGGCAAAGAGGAACGCCCCACCCGGCCGCGCAGCTGATGCAGCTGGGCCAAGCCGAAGCGTTCGGCCGCTTCGATGACCATGACGGTGGCGAGCGGCACGTCCACGCCGACCTCGATCACGGTGGTCGAGACCAGCATCGAGAGCGGGCCCTTGGCGAACCGTTCCATCGTCTCGCGCTTCGCGTCCGCCTTCATCTTGCCGTGCAGGAGGCCGATCTCGAGCTCCGGGAGCTCGGCGCGCAAGCGCTCCACTTCCTCTTCCGCCGACTTCACGCCGAGGGCGTCGGAGGCCTCGATGAGAGGGCAGACCACGAAGATCTTGCGTCCGGCGTCGGCCTCGGCACGGACATGCATGAGCATCGCCTTGCGTCCGCCCTCCCCCACCAGCATGGTCTCGACCGGACGGCGCCCGGCCGGCATCTCGCGGAGCGCGGAGAAATCGACGTCGCCGTAGAGCGCCAAGGCGAGCGAACGCGGGATGGGCGTGGCGGTCATGGAAAGGAAGTGCGGCACCTCACCGGACGCCGTCTTCGGCAGGCGTCCGAGCAGTTCCTGGCGCTGGCCGACCCCGAACCGATGCTGCTCGTCGACGACCACGAGCGCCACGTGCTTGGGCGCGAACCCCTTGGACAGCAGGGCGTGCGTGCCGACCACGATGGCGGCGCCTTCATGGTCGTCCTTGCGCGAAGCGGTGCGGAGGGCGGCGCGGAAAGGCGTCCCGGCGAGGAGTTTCGAGACGGTCGCGTGATGCTGTTCGGCCAGGATTTCGGTCGGGGCCATGAGCAGGCTCTTGTAGCCCACGAGCGCGCAGGCATGCATGGCGAGGGCCGCCACCACGGTCTTGCCGCTGCCGACATCGCCTTCCACCAGACGCTGCATCGGGCGCCCGACGCCAAGATCCTGAAGGATGCGCCACGCGACGCGCTTCTGGTCCCCCGTCAGCGCGAAGGGCAGCGACGCCACGAAGGCGCGCGTCGCGGCCTCGTCGAACGGGATGGCCGGCGCCCGCTTCCGTTCCAGCGTCCGCCGGGCCCACGCCCCGCGCAGCTGGAAGAGGAAGAGTTCCTCGAAGCGGAAGCGGCGGTCGGCGGCTTCGGCCGCCTCCATCGACTCCGGGAAGTGGATGGCCCTGAGCGCATCGCCGATCCGCATCAGGCCGTGTTCCGCCAAGAGGGACGGCGGCAGCGACTCGTCGACCAGATCGGCGGCCGGCAAGGCCGCGTGCAGGACGGCCCGGAGTTGCTTGGTGGTCAGGTCGCCGGAGACCGAATAGACCGGGACCAGGCGTCCGGTGTGGACCGGCGCCGCCGCGCCCTCCTTCTCATAGCCGGGATTCACCATCTCAAGCCCCCAAGGCGTCGATTCGATCTTGCCGGAAAGCAGGACCCGGTCTCCGGGTTTCAGCGTCTTCGCGAGATAGGACTGGCGGAACCATACGACCTTGGCCGTCCCGCCCTCGTCGGAAACGGTCGCTTCGGTCAGCAGCATGTTCCGCTTGGCCGAACGGCGGGCGCGGATCATGTCGATGCGCGCCCGGACCGTCACCGGCCCTTCCGAAGGTCCGGAGAGAGGAGCGGCCTGCCGCAGATCCTCGTAGCGGAAGGGCAGCTGCCGCAAGAGATCGCCGGCCGTGACGATGCCCATGGCGCGGAGCTTTTTGGCCGCCCTGGCGGCCACGAGGCCCAGGTCCGGGATGGGGGTAAACGGGGAAACCTGCATACGGACGACAGTATAGCAGGCATTGACAGACCGTGGCCCATGCGGTAGTCTGGCCGGGTACCTGAGCGAGCCCATAGCTCAGCTGGATAGAGCGCAACCCTGCGGAGGTTGAGGTCGAACGTTCGAATCGTTCTGGGCTCACCATACGAAAAATCCCGGTCACGCCGGGATTTTCGTTTGCGGACTTCAGAGCTTCAGGACGCGGCCGAGCAGTTCGGAAATCGGCTCCCCTTCCCGGGACGATTCCTCGTGCAGGAACTCCAGCAGGGCGGAACGCACCTTGAGCGGATCCTGGTCCTCAAGCGCCACCCTGATATGCGGCGTGATGGAATTCCGGAAATCAAGGTAAAGGCATTTCGTGTGCGGAGGATCGTACAGGATCCAGAAGCTCTTCAGATTCTTGTACGGGACGAACTCGTCGCCGACCAGGACCCCGCGCGAGGTCATCTGGAACAGCAGCCTCCTCGGCTCACGCATGGAGGAGAGCCCGACGATGATCCCGCCCATGATGACGATGATCGCGAAAAGGAAGTTCTGGGTGATCATGGCATATAACACCATCCCCACCCCCACGATGAACGCGATCGCGTACCACAACGGCCCGCGTTCATGGCGCTCGTATTCGTCGATGAGCCAGCTGTGGATTTCCTCCCCGTACGGGTTTCCGGCCGCTTCAGGGCGCTTTTCTTCCACCATATGGGGACAGTATAGCACGCTTTACAAGGCTTTCGGAATGGCGTAGGATGACCCCGCACGAGGAGGGTTGCGCCGAATGGTAAGGCAGCAGTTTGCTAAACTGCGACCGGGCAACTGGTCTTGTGGGTTCGATCCCCACACCCTCCGCCATGCAAGACACATCACGCGAGTGGTGTGTTTTGCTTTCACCCCTCACTTGCCGTGATGACCGACGGAAGCTCTGATGGCGTCCAGGATGGTCTCGGGGTCGGTCAGGTGGATCGAGTGGCCGCTGTTCCGGGCTTGGATGAGGCAGGAGTCCGTGGAGGTCTTGAGATACGCGGACATCACGTCGCGCCACAGCGCTTCGATCCTTGCGGCCGCCTCGAGCGGGGCGTTGCCGTAATAGGCGATCTCCTTCTCCATCACTTCGGGCGTATGGCAGATCAGGTACAAAGGGATGGAAGGATTTCCGGGCATCTCGCCCAGCGCGCGCATGGCGCGATCGTCTTTGATGAAGGCGTACTCCCCTATGGCCGCCCCGTACATCCTCCGGCTCGTGGCGTTTTCCAGGATCCGGCGCTCCGCTTCCTTGGAGAAGCCGTCATAGTAATGGAAGGGCGGCGATTTCTTGAGGAGAGGGCGCAGGAGCCCGCCGAGACCGGCCGAGCAGAGATAAAGGCCGATCTTCAGGTTGAATCCTTTATCGATCCCGCTGCGGCGATATTCGTCCTTTGAAAGCTCTCTCTTGAACCTCGGCTCCTCGAACGAGACCGGATCGACCAGGACCAACGCGCTGGCCCTCTCGGGAAAGCGTCTCGAGAAGACGAAGGCGAAAAGCCCGCCCAGCGAATGTCCTAGAAGCGTCGCGCGGGCGATACCGAGATGATCCAGCAGCTCAAGAAGCTCCTCCGCGACATGCTCGGGCGACCGCGGACGCTGGGGCTTCCCGCTCGCCCCGTAACCGGCCCGGTCATGGACCAGCACGCGGAATTCCTTGGACCACCGTTCGGCAAGATGCCACCATTCGGCGCATGAAGCGGCCAACGCGGTCTCGATGACGACGCAAGGGCTCGAGGGATCGCCGAACAGCCTGTAGGCCCTGCGTCCGGACGGGAGGTCGGCGATGCTCATGCTTTCCATGGACATATGGCATTTCAGGGATGACCTCATCATCGTAAGGGCGGCGGTTTTGACCGTCAATCCAGGCTGCGGCCCGACTCCGAATCTTCGGGCTTTTCGAACACGCCCACCAGATGCATCGTCGCGATCTTGAGGCCGAGGAGGCTTGCGAGGCGTTGGATGAGGAGGGCGAGGCGGTAGAAGAAGGGGCCGAACGCGAGGTAGCTGGGGTCCGGGTTTTCGATGAGCGTGAGCTCGCGCATCCCCGCTTCCGCGAGCAGCCTGCGGAGATCGCGCGCGGTGTTGGCGGCGTATTCCGTCCGGAACGTGTCGTCTTCCGTGCGGCCGTAGAGCTTCGCGAGGACGAAGGACGTGAACCGCCCGCCGAGCAGCCGCTTCGCCAGGAGCACGTAGGAAAAGGCGTACGGCGTCACGAAGAAGAACTTGCCGCCCGGTTTCAGGACGCGGCGGATCTCGCGGAAAACCCGCTCCGGGCTCCGGACGTGTTCCAGCACCCATAGGCTCGTGACGGCATCGAAGAGGCCGTCCTCGAAAGGCAGCGCCTCCAAATCCGCGACGACGATCGGGTCGGCGAGCGTATTGCCTTCTGTCGCTTCCTTCGACGCATCCACGCCGATGACGCGCCGGAGCGATGCGCTGTTCGATTCAAGAACGTAGTTGGCTCGCCCGCAGCCGGCATCCAGGACCGTCATGTCCGGAGCGGCATGTTCCCGGAACAGCCTGGCGAGCCGCATGACGGAATCCTCCCAGGCGGGTTCCGAAGCCTTGTATTTTTCCCGATACGCCTGCTGGCGGAGCTCCTGCGGCGTCATGTGCGGATCGATCTTCAGGTAGCTGGGCATGAGAATCGCTTGGTGACGGTGAGGTTGACATTTTCCATTTTCCATGATAAGACATCGGAACGCAATCACGCGTGCTACGACGGAGGAAAAATGCGATTCACGATCGGCGCGATCATCATCTTATCAGCGCTCATGACGATCGGGTGCGGCACGAGCCAGACGGACGTCTGCGGCGACGAGGAGTGCACCGAAGACGAAACGGCGCAGGCCTGCCCGCAGGATTGCGCCCCGCCGATGTGCGGGGACGACGCATGCGAGGCCGCGAAGGATGAGACAGCGGCAAACTGCCCGTCCGACTGCGCAGCTGCCGTCTGTGGCGACCATGTCTGCGAGAAGCGCAAGGGCGAGACCGAAACCGGTTGCAAGACGGATTGCGCTCCGGCCGTCTGCGGCGACCGCGTCTGTGAGGCTTACAAGGGCGAGAACGCGGCGCGTTGCTGGATGGACTGCGACCCGCCCAGATGCGGCGACGCAAGGTGCGAGAGAACCAAGAACGAGACGGCAGCGAACTGCCCCACCGATTGCCATGTCTGCGGGGACGCGGTCTGCCAAGCGCCGTTCGAAAACGGTTCGAACTGCGCTGACGACTGCCATCGTTGCGGAGATGCCCTATGCCAAATCCCTTATGAGAACTCCCTCAGTTGCCCAATAGACTGTCCGGGCTTACCATGATGACGTGCCTCCTACCTCTCCCGCTCGGGAGAGGTCTTTCTTTACATGAATCACAAAACCGGCCTTGAGCAGGCCGGTCTCTTTTTCACAGGCGGGTCAAGCGGTCTCGACCGCTTCCTCGTAGGGCCTACGTCCCTTGGGAGGGGTCGTCATGGCACTCTCGGCGCGGTAGCCGAGGGCCAGGAACGTCGCCGCGGTCAGGTTCTTCGCTTTCAGCCCGAGGATGACATCGACCTGGTCGGGCATGAAGCCCTCCATGGGGGCCGAATCGACGCCGAGAAGGGACGCCGTCTCGACCATGATGCCGAGCGGGATGTAGCACTGCGCCTTCAACCACGACTGCCGCGCATCCTCCGGCCTGCCGGCGACGGCGCCTCCCGCCATCCGGACGAAGCCGTCGAAAGCCTCCGCAGGCTTCCCGGTCGCGGCCGCCAGGCGCGCGGCGCGTTCCGCGACGAGCGCTTCCGCATCCGTCCGCTGGGCGATGACGACGAGATGCGACGCTTCGACGATCTTGGCCTGATCGAAACCGACCTGGCGCAGCTTCAGGCGGACTTCCGGGTCCGTCACGACCACGAACTTCCACGGTTCAAGACCGAAGCTGCTCGGGGCGAGGATACCGGACTCAAGGATCGTCCGCAGGTCCTCATCGCTGACTTTCTTGGAAAGGTCGAAGGCGTTCACGGCGTAGCGCCTCTTGAGCGCGGCGATGATCTCTTGATGTGTCGTCATAGTATTCATTTATGTGCGCATTTAAGACGCTCAGTCCGCGAAAGAAAGCCCATCGAAGACCTCGCCTCCATGTAGAGGCTTTCCTTTCACCACGATGTCGCCGTAATCTTGGATCTTGAACCAGCCCGTTCGCCCATCCGCCGTGATGCGGCACCAAGCGATGTCGTCGCAGGCCGTGATGACGGCCTTGCTCCCCTGCTCGAGTCGGAACGCCGGCGAGGCGTCCTTAGGCGACCTCTGGAACGTCATCGGCACGAGCAGGGTGACGGGCGTCGATCTTTCGTAGAGTGCACGCGGCACGTGAATGATATGGCCATTCTCCAGCTTGAAATCATCCTGGTGGAACCAAGTGTCAAGGATACGCCCGCGACTCATGGTGGTGAAGGTGCCATCGCCGGCAAAGCGCATGTTCTCGTAGAAATCTTGCGTCTGGCCCAAAAAGAGGATCTTGCTTCCGTCATATCCATAGAAGCGCGTCGTCGGGTCGCTGCTGGGCCCTTCGTCGCCCAAGGCGATCTGTCGCAATGGGTATCCGGTTTTTGGATCGGAACCGCCGATCTTGACGATGCCGAAATGGCCGGTCGGGTTGCTTTGTTCGGGGATGTCGATCGTCTGATCGTCGATGCGAAGCGAATGGTGAGGATACGGGATGCCGGCAGCATACGAGAGCGACAGCGCGATCTGTTCCTTTTTGCCGTCGCCGTTCAGATCGATGAGCGCAGTACCGACGACCTGCGGACCTGGGGTAGGCGTAGGAAAGTAGGGTTGTGGCTTGACCGAAGGGCGGACACGGCAACCCGCGCCCATCAGGACCAGGAGCGCCGCGGCGAAGAGATATTTGTCGATGCGTGTATGCATATGTTTCTTGGATCATTCACCCTCCAGGAGCAGGTCGGAAATTTTCCTCACCGTATTCACGTTCCGCGCCGTCATGTTCTTATAGACCACAGAGCCGATGAAGTTCTTCATCCCGCTCTTGGCATACGAGCTTCTTTTGACGCTCCAAACGATCGCCCCGGGCGCATACAGGAGCGTATCGACTTCGGGGTTCGTGCGCAACAAATCGATGGTGCCCTTCTTGTCGAATTCGCTCTTCAGGAAAAGGACGTCCGTCTTCTGTATCGTGTCATTTTGGAATCCGGCCGGTATTTTTCCGCAGAGCTTCCGGATATTTTCCTCATCGCGGATGATGACGTCGATCTTGAAGCCGAAAGCCTTTTCCAGCGCCGCCTCTATGCGGGAAAAATCTTTTTTTCCCGCGCGGAAGATGACGTTCCCTGAATTGATGTAGGTGGAGACGCCTGAGAAACCCATGGACGTGAACACCTTCCTGAGCCTCGCCATCTCGACCTTCTTGTTCCCGCCGACGTTGATGCCGCGCAGGAACGCCACGTATTTTTCCGTCACGGCTTTGCTGCCCATGGCATCATTCCCCTTCGACGAATCTCTTCAATCCGGCGAGGACGGTCTCCCAGTTTTTGGCGGAGTGGTCTGCCCGTTCCTGCGTATCGACGTTCGATTGGTCGATGGTCACCTTGATGCCGTCCGGCGATCGTTCCAGCCCGTAGCGGATCACTTGGTAGGACTCCGGCTTGTCTTCAAGCCCGCTGAAGCCGCTCCAGTAGCTGAAGGACAGGCTTTCCATCGGCGTGAACGCGAGGACGCGTCCCTTGTCCTCATAAGCCTTACCGCCGTACTCTCCACGGAAAAATATGGGCGAACCGACGTTCCAGTCCGTGACCAGTTTCGTGCCGAAAAAATACCGTTCCACCTGTTCAGGAGTGATGAGCGCCTCCCAGACCTTTTCCAATGGCGCGTTGATGACGATCGAAGCCGATGATGAGTATGTCATTGAAGATGGTTTTGACCTATGCCGTTTTCGAGCATCGCCTTCTTTTGGCGGTGTCTTGGAGTTCAGTACCCCCAAACCTCTGGATATGTTAGGGCTTTTTCGGGGGTCAGGTTAGCGACTCGGTTTGAGACATATGTGTACACCAGAAAATGTCGCACCGCCTTACATTACCCACCACTGAATCTAAAGTTTTATCGTCTGCACTGCAGTGTCGTCCTGAATAATTGTCTTGAGCGTTTCCAGCCAGACACCATACGTCCAGCGTGCACCATTCTCGGTGTCGTTGGAAAAGGAAATAGTAAAAACGCACGGGCCCGGTCCATTTTCGATGCGTACCTCATCCGACAACTGCCCTGTAGTTGCGATCTCTCGTAGGATGTCCTTCCCCTTATCTGAATAATTCACACATGAAAAATCGGTATGGAGGTCGGTGTCCAAGTACCAGCGCTTCTTCTGCTTGTACTTCGCTATCTTGACATGCCGACCGGTCGCGATGGGCCATACCAGTGTTTTTTCCTTCTCCCCGTTAGAGAAGAGGGCGTCGAGCAGCTTTTCCGTAGCGTTGCTCGCGTTTTCATGATCATTTTTGGACATATATTCAAAAAATCCAGTAGTAATCCAGGGGTCGCCCACACATCACGCATGAAAAAGCAGCATCCGATTCCACAACCCCTACCGGGCTCCGGGGGCTATTTGGGCCAAGCGGGTCGTCCGATAAGAAATTGTCGTGGCGGAGGGGGTGAGATTCGAACTCACGATCCCTTGCGGGATGACGGTTTTCAAGACCGTTGCCTTAAACCGCTCGGCCACCCCTCCGCGCATGGTCAGCCTAACATAGCCCGGGGAGGCTGTCAGCGGTCCGTATCCGGCTTGGGACTCCCCCAGGCCAGGGCGAATCCCCTGATGTCCGACGCGCCGGCGGTTCGGAGCGCCGCGGCGCATTCCTGCATGGTCGATCCGGTCGTCCAGATGTCGTCGACCAGGACAAGCGGACGGTCGCGCCACCGTTCCGGCACGCGCGCTTCGAACGCGCCCGCGAGGTTCTTGGCGCGGTCCTCGACCGAGACTTGCGGCGCGGTCTCGCGGCGCCGGGCCAGCAGCTTGTCGCTGCGACGCAACCCCAACTCCCAGGCCAAGGCATCGGCGATCATCGCCGCCTGATTGAAGCCGCGCTCGCCGGACTTCCTGATGGAGAGCGGCACGGGCACCAGGATGGCCTCTTCCCCGCAGAACGACGTCCCGTCCTTGGACGCCCAGCGGCGGGCCAAGGCTCCGATCGGCTCGGCCGCGCAGGTCCAGCGCTCATATTTGAGGTCATGGATCAGCCTGCGGACGAGCGGGATGGCGTACGGATACGCCGCTGCCGCGCGCAAGGTCCCGGCCTGGAACGTCTTGGGCGACAGATCGACTTCGGCGACGCAGCTTGGACAGCAATGCGACCCGGCCGCACCGCAGGCCAGACATTCGAGCGGAAACAGGAAATCCAAAACGCGCCCCATACGGGCGCGTCCTAGCGTTTCCGGGGAGCGGCTGTCAATTCTCCCAAGCGGCGGAATCGACCCTCCAATCGGAACCGGACTTCTTGAGGGTCATCTTGAGGGAGCGGTAACTGATGGACGGCGTGACGGAAGCGCCGGCGCTCTTCTGCTGCTGCAGCATGACGGCGACCGTGGCCGTGCCGGCCGAAGCGTCATACGACCGGACTTTGGTGGAAATCTTCACGCTGGTCACTCCTTGGTAATCGGCCGCGTCGGACGGCTTGGCGGCGGCGAGGTAGGCTTCCGTCGCCGCGCGATACGTGGCGGTCATGACGGGCAGGAGATCCTTGAGGTTCCCGAAGTTCCCTTGATTGGAGTAGCTCCCGTAACGCTCGGCGAACAGCTCGGCCATTTGGGCGGCGGCCGTGCTTCCGGCCGAAACCTGGACAGCCGGAGCGAGCGGGTTGGGCATAGCGGGCACGGCCGCCGGCTGGGAGGTCGCGGAATCCACGCGCTGCGGGACGTAGATGGAAGTCGGCTTCGCCTTCCGGAAAAGGAGCCAGATCGCCGTCGCCAGGATCGCGACGAGCAGCAGGGCCAGGATGACGATCAGGATGGCGCGTCTTCGGGCAGTCATAGGTTTCAGGCTTGGGTTTCAGCACCGGACAAGAGCTGCTTCTCCAGCTCCCGCTTGGCGTTCTCGATTTCGAGCAGCTGCCGGGGGTCGGAGGTGATCAGCTGGTCTTCGGCGTACGAGGCGACCACCTTGATGGCGGCGTGCCTCGGGCCGGCGAAGAAGATGCCTTCGCCGACGCCCGCCTCGAGCAGCAGGTACTTCTCCCCTTCCGTCAGCAGGAAGGTCTTCTGGATGAGATCGATGGCCGCGGGCGACTGCTTCAGGAGGAACTGCATCGCCGAGTTGGTGACGATCGCCTGGCCGTACGGCGAGCGCAGGAAATCGTTGACGTCCTGCGTGATGGTCGTGACGCCCAGGAAATACTTGCGGCAGCGCTTGACCAGGGCGAAGATGAACTTGGCGGAGTCGTCGTGCTGCATGAGCCACCAGGCCTCGTCGATCACCAGGACGCGCTTCTTGCGCTCGGAACGCACGACGTTCCAGATGTAATTGACGATGGTATAGACGGCGAGCGGACGCAGCTCGTCCTCCAGGTCCCGGACGCTGAAGGTCACGAGCGGGTTATCCATCTCGACGGTCGTCGGCGAGTTGAGCAGCCCGGCGAACGTGCCCTCGGTATATTTGCGGAGCTTGATCTGGAGGTTTTCCGTGCCGGTGATGCCTTCGAGCACCTGCTGGAAATCGGACATCACGGGCGGCTCGACGGTCGCCAGGTCGACGCCCGGCACGATGTCCTTCTTGGCATAGGTCTCGAGAAGCGCCCGGTCGATGATCGAATCCTCGGCGGTGGTGACCTCGCCGAACACGATGCGCATCAGGCCTTTCACGGCGATGACGGCCGAGCGGATGATGTCCTCGGAACGGACGTCCTCCCCCACGGGGCGCGGCAAGTCGAAGACGTTGAGCTTGGAATCGGACGCCAGCGAGATGTTGATGTAGGTGCCCCCGACGGCGTCGGAGAGGTGCTTATACTCCATCTCCGGGTCGATGATGATGACCTCGGTGCCGACCATGAGGGAGCGGAGCACCTCAAGCTTCACGGCGTAGCTCTTGCCCGCGCCGGAAGTGGCGAAGACGATCGCGTTCGCGTTCTGGAGCGAGAAGCGGTCGAACAGGATCAGGCTGTTGTTGTGGCGGTTGATGCCGTAGAGGATGCCGTTGTCGGAGGTGAGGTCGGCCGAGACGAACGGGAAGCCCGAAGCGATCGGGCTCGTGTTCATGTTGAAGGTGATCATCAGCTCGTCATTGCCGATCGGCAGGGTCGAGTTGAAGCCCTGCTCGGCCTGATAGAGCACCCGCTTGGTGTAGATCAGCTTGGAACCGAACATGCCCTCGACCTGGTTGGAGAGGTCGTCGAGTTCCTTCTCTGACCGGGCGTACATCGTGACGTACAAGGCGAACTGGAAGAAATGCTCGACGCCTTGCGTCAGGTCGTCCCGCAGCTTCTCGATGTCGCGCAAGGCGGTCTCGCGCAGCGGGTCGCGCGCCGCGCCCTTCTCGGCGTCGGACATGATCTGGGCCTCGAGCACGCCGACCTTGTTCTTGAGCTGCTTGAGGATGATCTCCGGCTGGACCGGATAGAAGAACATGCCGACGTCCATCGTCGCCGAGAAGTTGATGATCGGCGTGAACCAGCCGAGCGTCAGGTAGCGCGGATACGTCACGACGAAAAGCGTGCGTACGTGAAGATCGCCGAGCCGGATGTGGTTCGGCTTGACCTCCATGGCGGCCGGTGCGATCAGGTCGCGGATGGTGACGACGCCCTTGCGGTACGTGCGTTCCTCCTCGAGCTTGATGCGCTCTTCCTGCGCCAAACGCTGCCGCTCGGCGGCGGTCAGCTTGGGCTTGGCCGCGCTCCCGGCGGGCCGTTCCTGTTTTGCGTCAGCGGGGTTGAACGCCATGTCTACGGTTCAAGTCGCACGTTGTCGACCTTCTCCAGTTTCTGCGACTGCATCGACTGGGGGTTATAGGCCGTGTAGTAAAGCTCGATCAGGCTTTGGGTGTCGAGCGTCGCGCTCATCAGGCTCATCGAGTTCAATCCGGCCCTGACGGAATCCACCTTGACCATGAGGTCCTTCTTGCGCTGGCGGAACTGCTCTTCCCGGAGGCGGGCCGAGACGAGCGGCGAGAGCACCTCTCCCATCCGGGCGAAGAAGCCCTTGCGCTTGGACGAGGCCGGGTTGTAGGGCACGATCACGAAGAACTTCTTCTGCATGATCTCCCCGAGCTCGACCAGCTCCTTCACGAACTGCCGGTAATCGACGATCTGGTTCCGCAGGAGGTCGTTGGACTGGGTCTTTTCGTGCTCCTTGAGGCGGTTCAGGTAGTCGTCGATGTCGAGCTTGCGCGACTGGATGAGGATCTGCACCGGGGAATCGAGCGAGTTCAGGAAGGAGATGTAGCCCTGGATGATCGCTTCCTGCTCGTCCTCGGACTTCAGCGAGAAGTTGATGCTCGAGACCAGCAGCACCGCCCGCATCGTGCCGTCCTTCATGACGACCACGTCCTCCCGGATTTCGGCGATATCCAAGAACTGCTGGGTCGAGACCTGGGGTTTCGACCCGGCGAGCTTCTTGCTTTGCATCAGCTGCTCATTCGCCATAGCTTCCTCCTGGAATTCCCTATTCCTCGGGATTGTAGACGCCGCCGGTATTGACCATGAGCGCCAGCTCGGAGAGCCGAGAGGTGGTCGGCGCTTCCTTATAGACGCGGCGCGGGGCCGGGGGCGGGGGTTCGACCTTCGAAAGGGCGATGATCTCCGCGTCGGAAAGTTCCTTGTTCCAGACGCGGATCATCGGCCGACGCCAGGTCTGAAGCACGTTCAGGAGGAAAAAGTGGAACGGCTGCCCGTTGACGCGCGCGAAGGCGAGCGTCAGCCCGGCCGCGAGCAGCGCCACGTCGATGGCGATCGCGACGGCCAGGCTCAGGAGCTTGTAGACGATGACGCAGACGAGCGCATCGACCATCATGATGCCGAACTGGCGGACCGTCACCTGTCCGATGATCTTGTCTTCAACGTCGATGAATTGCGGGACGACGAACTGGGCCATGGCCTCATCCTACCATTTAATATCGCAGTTGTCTGCTCAGCTCCCCGATCGCCTGGAACTCCTCCGCGGTCAGGAACGGCCTCTTGGCCGCCTCGCGGGCCGCGACCGCCTCCTTGAACGGCATTCCGTTCAGGCCCTCGCGCATGAGTTCCAGATAGGTACGGACGACCTCGGAAGCCGACCAGGCCTTGAGACCTTCGGTCCTTCGGGTATAGGACTGCTCGGCCAAAAGATCGATCTTGTCCTTCACTTTCATGCAGGCCTCCTTCGGGTCCTTGGAGAGCCGGCGGAAATCGACGACGGTGATGGCCCGAAGCTCCTCGACCGGTCCGGTCAGCTTCGGAGCGGCCTTGACGTCTTCCATGCGGGGGCGGTTCGGCTGCCCAGGCACGACCGAAAAGGCCGGCATGGGGGCGGGAGCGCCGGGCACGGGCTTGACGAGGGTCAGCGGCGGCTGCGGCATGAACGTCCGAACGGGGGCGATCTCGACCTCCGGGAGCGGGATGGTCACGGGCGCGCGCAAGTGCGGTGGAATGATATGGACGTCGGAAACCGGCAGGTTCGACGGAGGACTCGGGAATTTCGAAGCGGGCGCCGCAGCCATCGCCGGGGTCGGCGCTGCGACGGGCGCGGCAACGGCGGCCATTTTGGTGGCTTTTTTCGATTTCGCGACGATGCTGCGATACAGGCGCTCCAGGTCCGATTCCTGAGCGGCCGCTTCCTGGGCGGGTGCCTCGGCCGCCTTGCGGCGTTCCTTCTCCACCCAAGCGGCTTTTTCCCCTTCGATCCGCTCGGCATGCGCTTCATGGACCTCCTGAAGGCTGCCCTGGATGATGCCAAGGAGGCGCCGCGCCGATTCCTGGCCGAGACCGAGCCCGCCGAGTTCCTTCGGCTGCACCATCGTCTCAAGCGTCTCCATCTGATCGCGCACGTCGCGGAGGCGGTTGCCGATGACCGTCTTGACGCGCTTCGAGAAATCCTCGTCGTCGGTCGCGAGGCCGGAATCGAGGTAGATGCGATCGATCGAGGCTTGAATGCGCCGCGCAGTCTCGTCTGCCTGCTGCGTACCTTTGGCCGACGATGCCTTTTCCTTCAACAGAGCGATCTCCTCCTCGTCTTCCGGCGCGATCATGACGAAGTCCTCCTTCGGCTTCGGCGCGGGGGCGGATGGCGCTTGCGGAGCGGCCGCAGGCGGGGCGCCGACGGCCGGCGCTTCCTTGATGACGACCGTGCGCTGTTCCTCCTTGGCATGATCGATCACTGACCGGGCGGCGGACGGGTCGAGCCCGACGCCGCCGATCTTGTCGGACCGCGTCAGGACCTCGAGCGCCTGCTCTTCCGTGCGGATGCCTGCCAAGAAGGACGTGACCACGTCCCGCATCCTCTCGCGGGCGCGCGCCGTCGCTTCGGCCGCGCCGTCGGAAGAACTGACGACCTCGGACGCCGCCTCGTCGCGCGTGCGCTCGACCATCTGGATGCGCTCGGCCGGATAGCTCGAGACGTCCCCGCCGAGACGACGGACATAACCTGAAACATCGCCGAGCCAGCGGTCGAGCGGCAGGAGGCAGTAGCCCGCGATATCGCGCGCCAACGCCTTGCTTTTACCTTCGTCTCCTCCGACGAGCGCGGATGCTTCTTTTTCAAGATCCGACATCGGCACCTCGCGGGCGAAGACACGCTGGAGGAGGCGGAGGAAGGTTTTTTGGCCCTCAAAATCGAGGGCGTTCCGTTCGATGACCTGCCCATTCCCGTGCAGCAAGGACTCGGAATACAGATAGTCCTGGACCGGCTCCGGAAGCTTTCGGATTTTCTGGAGGAGATCCATACGACGGTCCCGAAGTCGTTAACTCACCTCTTTGAGCCTATCGTTGGCCTTCGCGAGCTTCTCTTTCTTCTCGAAAGCCTCCTTGAGCGCGGTCTTGATCTCAGCGGCGACCTTGGCCATGTCATCCGCCCTGCCCCCCTTCTGATGGTCCGCGAAGTTTTCCCTGAGCGTGGCGATGTTCTTTTCGACGGCCGCCAATTCCCTGGCCGCTTTCTTGGCCCCATCCATCGCTTCGCGGATCTGCTCGATGTCATCGGCTATTCCCAAGGCCGCGCTCTTCACGCCCGGATCCGTACTGCTGGCCGCATCCCTCCTGCGACGATCAAGTTCGGCGAGCTTCGTGTTCGCGGCGCTGTTGACGCTGGCGCTGTAGCCGCCGGTCGATTTCTCCGCCTCGCGGGCGACGGTGAGCGGCACGTACGTGGACAGGTTCGGGCTGCGTTGGATGGCTTGCACCAGGTCGGTGCTGCCGTTCTTGACGGCGGCCTCCAGGATCTTCGCGAGACCGGCCTGCGCGGCAGGGTTGTCGGTCGGCGTGCTCCGTTCCAAGTCATTGAGCGCCTTGGCTGACAGCTGGCCGATGCCGACCTCGATGTCGCTCGGGGTCCCGGGCGGGCTGCCGGCCGGCGGCGAACCGAAGTCCGCAGCCGTGGCGCCGCCCAGTTGGGAGAGGATGGCGAGCTTCTGCGCCTTCTCGATGTCGGTCACGGCGGCCGCGAAATTGTCCCTGGCCACCGGCGCCAGCTGGTCGCGCATTTTCGCGTCCTCGGTGAATCTCCTCATCAGCGCGGGATCCTTTTCCGCCGCTTCCAGCGCGCTCAGCTTCAAGGACTTGCCGGACGCGCCGGCCTGCGCGTATGCCTCGGCCGGGATGTCGGCATAGGTCATGCGCCTCTCCTTCATGAACTTGCCGAGTTCGCCGCTGGCGTTCTTGGCGCTGAAGGCCCCAAGGACCGCAGCCTGCTGTTCGCCCTTGCCGTTCGCGAGGATGTCGGTCAAGGTGTTCTTGCCGAACTGGGAGACGTGCTCTTCCGTCATCTGGGGCGCGCTCATGTACTTCCGCGCCTCTTCCCCGCTGAACTTCCCCAGGATCGCGTTCTTCTCCTTGGCGTCCTTCGCGAGATCCCAATTGGCCTTCATGAAATTGTCGTACGCGCCCTTCTGGGCCGGATCCTTTTCAGAGGCTGCCTTGAGACGATCGCGCACGATTTCGGCGCCGCCCGACTTCTTGAGCGCCTCCATGGCCTTCGGGTTGGCAAGGGCGGCTTCGGCCGTTTCCTTGATCTGTCCGGCGGTGGCGAAACCGACGCGCATCTTGGAACCGAATTCACCAGGATTGTACTTCGCCAGGTCCTTGGCGGAACCGACCCAACGCTTTTCGAGTTCCGCGCGGCGGCCTTCCGCGAGCTGCTCGCCCCTGGCGGCGAGGCGGCGACCGACCCCACCGAGAAGCGGCACGCGTGCCAAACCGGTACCGATACCCTTCATGGTCGAACCGCCGACGCTCCTGAAGGCGCCGCTGACCTGATCCCTGGCGAAACGATCAGGCGCGCGGGCGATCGTGTTCAACGCGCCTTCGACCCGTCCCTTGACCTGCTTCGCGAAGCCCGATCCGATGACCTTCGTGTCTTCCGCCGCGAACTTCAACCCGGCGAACATGATGCAGGTCATGATCACGAGGCTCAGGATAGTGTCGGCACGCCCGGCCCTCGAAGGGATGGCGTAACCCTGGAAGTTCCCGGCCGCCGACGCTTCGGCTCCGGCAGCGGATGAAGGCTGGGCGAATCCTCCCCCGTTCTGGTACTTCTCGTTGGCCAGGCCATCCGGACTCCGCTGCGCGCTCGCGAGCGCCAGCCACAGGAAGAACGCGATGATCGGTCCGCTCACCAGGTACTGCTTGAGCATCCCCCACCACCTCCCGGTGAACCCGGATCCCATCGGGAAAGCGCTCGTGAGGAACGCGATGGGAGAAAAGATGATCAGGATCCAGAGCATGACGATACGGAACGTCATCATGACCAGCATGATGAGCACGACGCAGGCGGCGATGGCGGCCAGGATGAACGCCAGCATCATCGCCAGCACCAGTCCGAAGTCGATGCCGTTCGTGCCGTCCGAGAGCTCGAGCAGCTTCTGGATCTGGAAGGCCGAAAGGAAGTTTCCGGCCGCCGCATCCTTGAAGCCGTTCACGAAGGTCAGCATCAGCACCTGGCTCATGTCGATGAGCAGCCCGACGATCGTCTTCGAGAAGTTGATGACGACTGCCATGACCAGGAGCTTCTGGAGGTTGCTGCGGTAGGAATACTTCTCCGCCGGCCCGCCGATGACGGTCGAGAAGGCGATGACGAGCATGAAGACGATGAAGAACATGTTGGCCAGGTCCCGGGTGACGACCCAGCCGATCTGCACCACCGTCGGGCCCGGAGAGACGAAGTTGGCGTATTGCGCCACGCTGATGAGGGCCGAGACTTCGAGGACCAGCAGGTACCCCATCAGCGCCGCCAACAGCTCGAAGATCTTGATGATCGCCTGTCCGACGTAGCATCCGACGTCGAACGTGCCGCAGGCATGCGCCGCTTCAGGCAGGACGAAGACGATCAGGCCGATCGCGAGCAGCCCCAAGACGCGGGGAAGGGCATGTTTCCCGGACAAGCGCGTCTTGATCGTGTCGATGAGGCGGCTGAGCGTCTTCATAGGTGGGTCATGGGTGGAAGGCCTGGGCGTCCTTGATGGACGGGCTGAGGCGGATCTCTCCGGCGTATTCGCTCCACGGCTTCGCGTCGGAGGGAGGGGCGCTCACGCCGCATCCGTCCTGATACGCGCCGCCGGAGGCCTTGCAGCCGGAACCGGTGCAGTTGCACCAACCCCAGTTGTCCGTGATCTGGACCTTCGGACGGTAGACGCAGACCGGTGCCGCATTGACGAGCCGGTAACAAGGGGCGTTATCCGCCGACTCGGACGAACCCGTGCAAAGCGGCATGGACTGCAGGTCGCCCAAGGAGCAGGTGTAGACATGGTCGAACCGGTACGGGGCGGCATTGCAGGCGCCGGGCGTATTCCCGAAGTTGTTGGCGCCCTTGACGCAGCGATCCCCGTTCGGGCAATCGCCATCCGCGCCGCAGGTGAGTCCCGGAGTGTTGGCGCATTCGCCGACGGCGTTCGCGTCGGAGACGTCCGGTGAGCAGACGGGCTTCTGGTTCTTATACCAGCCCTTGGCGGGCGGTTCGGCCGACGCCAAGTCTCCCCAGAGCACGGCGCGCTTCACGATCGGCATCGAGTTATGCGAGGCCCAGGCGAAGAACTTGGCCGTCACGGACATCGCCCCATCCGCCCCGATGATGACCCCCCTGTCCCGCCCGTTGACGGTCAGGCTGTCCAGCTTGCCGGCCTTGCAGCGGCCGTTGCCGTCGCAGGCGTTGACGTCGACGGCGGCGATCCTCGGCGCGTTCCAAGCCAGGTTGGAAAGGTAGCTTCCGAGTCCGGTGCGGAACGCCAGGCCGTTCGGGTCGACTTGCCCGGTCTCGTCATACGCCCCCTTCCCCGCCGGGTCGCCGGTCGGGTTGTTGGCCGCGACGCGCTGATACGTGCCTCCGCGCGCTTCGAGGTCGAGCGGCTGGTACGACCAGACGTCGTAGATCTTGCGGAAGAGGTTGCGCAAGCTGCTCGACGCCCAGGAAGAAGGCGGGACCAGCTGCACCCCGGAAGAGTCCACGGGCGGATTGGCGGCGAGCGTTTCCGGCGCTTGAGGTTCGTACGTGTTACCCTTGGTGAAATCCGAGACGGTGCACTGGTTGACGTCGTTGGACAAGCGCGATGTCACGTAGGTCCATGGCGTCGCCGGCGGCGGCTGGGAGATCGACCCGATGGCGCCGAAGGGCGTGCAGGCGTTCGTGTAGTCGGCCAGCATGCTGTTGGCGGCCGGGTTGGGGTCCCCGTTCACGAGCACGTCGGCATGCAGCCCGCCTCCGGCGGACGGATTGAAATTGCGTGCCGGATTGATGGCGTTCGTGAAGGCCTGGGTGGCGCCGAACTCCCCGTCCTGGTCCACCTGGGCGATCTCGGAACAGCCGGGCTTGAAGACGAAGCCCATGGCATGGATGCCGAAGGAGACGTGGCGGTCGTCGTCGGACCCGCCGTGCCCGTTGGGGTTGGCCGCGCCGATGCGGATCGAGGAAAGCTTCCCGTTCGAGTCGAAGTTGCCGGTGAACAGCAGGATGCCGTTGCCGCTTGAGGCATCGACCTTGAAGCCGTTGCTCTCGTCCAGGTAGTAGATGTTCAGCCCGTGATCGGCATTGTTCGCCGGGATCAGGAGGCCGTCCTTGCGCTCAGGCTGTCCGTTCTTGAACTTCAAGCGGGTGACGTCCTTGGTGGTCGGGTTCTGGTCGGCATGATCGTTGTCGGCGTTGCTGGCGATGGACGGGTCGTCGGCATCGCTGCAGTTCTGATTGACCTGCTGGTGCGGGTTGGTCGCCGCGGCCAGATCCGTATCGGAAAAGTTGTGATAGATGCTCCGGTTCACCTGGAAGTAGATGCTCTGGAGCTGCTGACGGTAGAGCGGGGGGCCGATATACGGGTAATCGATGTAGTTCGTCTCAGGCGTACCGCCCGCGCGGATCTCATAGCAGCCGAGGACGCCCACGGCATTGTTGTCGAACGTGTAGTCCTTGAACTGATCCTGCGACGCGCTGCCCGTGTCCCCTTTCACGCAGGTGTTCTTGTACGGGTCTTGGGAACTGCACCAATACTTGTTGCCGGTATCGCAATCCGAGTTGCCGGTGCAAGTGACCACGTTCCCATTCCCGTCCCGTTGCTCTTTCAGCTGGAGACGGGAATCGGTCGGCCAGACGCACCAACCGCCGTTCGGCGTATCATCTCCGCAATCGTGATGTTGGGAAGCCGAGTGGGTCCCGATGTTCGTGACGGTACCGTGCCCGAAGTAGCTGTTGGTGTACTGGTCGTACGGGCCTACGCCCTTGTACTGGTAGTACAGGTCATGATTGTCGGTCTGGTCCCGGTCCTCGTTCGTGTTGATGTGGAAGTCCAGCGACCAGGCCGGCTGGCTGCCTACGCAATAGAAGCGGCGGTCGGCCGCGGCGAAGTAGCCGGCCGTCTGGTTCTGGTTGTAGATGTCGCGCGAGCCGCCGACCAGGCCGACCGGGCGCCAGGTCAAGCAGGCATACTCGTTGTTGAGCCCGTTCACCGGGGTCGTGAAATCGCGTTCGAGGCACTGGCCTTCATAACCGACCACGCGATCGACCTTGGAGAGACGGATGCACTGCGCGCCGTCGTCACAGCCGCCAGTGCCGCCGTTCAGGAGGCCGCCGAACGCGTTGCCGTTCGTGCTCTTGCTGCAGCAGGACAGGTTGCTCGGCGCGCGGACACCGGAGGCCAGCGGGTCGCATTCGTATCCTTCATAGGCGCCGGAGCCGCAGTAGCCCGTCGGGATGTCGGAACTGCCTGACGGGAAATACTTGGTGGTGGAACCGTACTTGGCGATCGTGTAGTTGCATTCGCAACTGGAGACCTCGACGCCGTTCACGAGGCGGCGTTGGCAGACGTTGGCGGCGGCGAAGGCCGGAGAAGGGCCGATCAGCACCGGATTGCCGTTGTTCATGCTCGCGGCCTGAAGATTCCAACCGGAAGGGTCGGCGACCGTCGAAGGGAACGGGGCGTTTTCTGAAGGGTACGCGCGGCACGACGTACCGGGGTAGCCGGCTGCGGCCTGAGACTGCTTCAGCTGGCTCTCGGCAGTGACCTTCAGGCCGTCGTCGATCGGATAGACGCACTTCCTGGCGTTCGAGGGACCAAGGCAGGTGCCTGGATCGTCCGAGGGTCCGCATGCGGAGCCATACGCTCCGGCGCAGGCGCCCCTGACGCGCACGAGACGGAGGTCCGGCTTGGAAGAACGCGTGCCGGAACTCACGTCCATCGTCACGAGCTCGTTGACCGGATACTGGTTCGGGATGGCGTAGCTGGTGTATTCAAGCCCCTTCCAGCCGGTATCACGCGCCTGATAAATCTTGGTGCTGAGGGTCTGTCCCGTGTAGGCGCTGTCCACGTAACGTACGCAGCGGGTCGTGTTGCCGACGCGTTCATATTGGGCGCACAGCCCGAAAGACGTGCAGACGTTCTGGTACTGCCCTGACGTCTGATTGAAGACGGTTTCGCTCGAACGGCAATCGAGCCATTCGCCGCATTGGCGGTCGCGTGCCACCTTCAGGACGACGTTGGCGTCATTGCGGTCGCTGCTCACGGCGCTGACGAGCCCGCCGCGCTGGGCGTCGGAAGCCTGGTAGGTGGCGGCGGCATCGAACGTCTTGAGAAGGTCGTCGGTCTGCCAGAAGAGCACGCAGGCGGAAGCGCTGTCGGCTCCCGAAGGCGACTTGGTCAGGCTGGCGCGGTTCTGGCAGGAGGAGCTGTCGAGACGCGCGTTCTTGATGGCGTAGTACGGCTGGCCGTTCGGGTGCAGCGTGCTGGTGTCCTGGGGATCGACGAACTCCTTGCACTGGTCGTATTGGGGTTCGCACTGGCCGGCCCAGGCGGCGTACGGGGCGTCCGAGTTCTTCCAGATTCCGTACTGGGTGCCGGCTTGCAGATAATCCGCGTAGCACGGGTCGCTCGTCCCGGTCTTGAACCAACCGGAATAACCGGCGACGTTCTCCTTGAACTCGCAGGTACGGAGCTCCGGATCCTTGAAATAGGCCGAAGACCCGTCCGCTCCCCTGGTGTATGCCTGGCAGTATTCTTCGGTCTTCCTGCAGAGGGTGTCGGCGTACGTGGCCGGATCGTTCTTGAAGTAGACGGTCTTCCAGCCCTGGACCGCCGTACGCTCGCGGTTCAAGGTCTTGTCCCCCATCATCGTGCAGCCGACGTTGTCCGACGTGCAGGCGTACCGGGCGTCGTTCACGAGATAGGTGACGCCGTCGGCCGGGATGCGGACCGTGTCGCCCGAAGGGCTGACGCGCGAAGCGGGCACGGAATCATCGATGTCATAACGGCAGGTGGACGCGCCGGAAGCCGCCTCGCAGACCGTCTGGCCGGCGATCTTGCACGGGCAAGTCACGGCCCCGGCAGAGGGCGCGCAGGCCGCGCCGAGCGAACAGACCGCCCCGAACGTCTGAGGGAAAGGAGAGGCGGTGTGGCGCGTATCATACATCGCTTCGCAGCCGACCGCTTCCGGACGGCAGATGCGATCGAAGGATTTGAGGGCGACGCTCCGGGAGGAGCGATCGCGATAGCCCCGGCACCCGAGCATGTACTGCGGGGAAGAATCCCCCGACGGCGTCCGGTCGCAGGAAGCCGGGGTCTGCCAGCTGTCCCGGATGAGGTACAGGTCATCGGTCACTTCGCGCAGCTCGATGTTGTCGAGATAGAAGAGCGGCGAACCGGACCCGGAACGCGAGACCGTCAATTGCTCGTTTCCGGCGGCCCCGGCGGCGGAGAACGCCGCAGCATTGACCGCCGAAACCGGGCCGACCTGGTACGGCTTCCATTCGGTGCCGAGCGCGACGGGCGCGGGCTGCCCCGTCACGCGATTGAACGTGAATGCCCGGTCGCCGGCGGAGCTGAACGCGATCGTCAGGTCGCCGGTGCCCTTCGCCCAGAAGGTCAGCAGGTAGGACTTCCCTTTCTTGACGATGGAGGAGACGTCCTTCGTGACGGTGGCGCGGCTGACCTTGAGGGAGTGGCCGCCGGCGGCCACGGATTCGTTGCTGTTCGCGACGTCCGTCGTGGCCCCGCCGCCCGGCGCGGAAACCCATCCGCCGGTGGTGCCGGATTCGAAATCGGCGGCGAGGGCGACGCGCACGTTGCGCGAAGCGTTCCCGGAATAGGCGCGGCAGCCGACCGCCGCGGCGCGGCAGCTCTGGCTTTCCGGAGCGTACGCGAAGTAATGGCATTCCTGATTGCGCCAAGACCCGCCATGCGCGCCGCATTCCGTTTCCGTGCTCTTGGTGATGCGATACTCGGTGCAGGCGTCGCTCACGACGACCGTCTTGGAGTAGAGGCGGTAATGGATGTCGCCGGCCGCGTCGTAGAATTCGCGGCAATCCGGATTGGCGAGCAGGTCGGATTTGAGGCAGGAGGCGGCGGCGACGCTTGCGGCATCATCGGCGCAGGCCGGGCGGCCGGCGTTGTCGTACGCGAGCTTGGTGCACGGCGCGTTGCCGCCGGTGGGGTCGGAGCCCCCGACGGGCGACGAAGCGATGCGGCTCTTGAGGAGCGTCCATGTCCGGAGCTGATACCCCTTCGAGTCGTTGCCTTCCCAGGTGTAGAAAGTGCCGGCGTTCTGGTCCGGCTTGGCGCACAGGCGCAGGTAGCTGAAATCCTCCCTCGACTCTCCCCCGTTCGCGAGCTTCTGGACGTTCGTGAACTCGGAACATCCGGCTTCGGCCGCCGAACAGCTCTGCGCGGTGGACGGCACGAGGAACAGCGGGAAGCGAGGGTCGTTGAAGTTCGACGGTTCTTCCTTGAACGTATCGTATCCGACGCACTCCGTCGGGCAGGCGTCGCCTGCGGTCGTCACGGCAGGGATGGCGATGCCGCCGTCGTCCGGCTTATAGGAGTCGCATCCGACTTCTTCGCGGCGGCACGACGGAGCGTAGTTGGCGCACTCGGGAGCGCGGTCGGGACCGGCGCAGTCCAATCCCTCCGGCATGGTCTTCAGGTAGACGTGCTGGGCCGTCGAAGGATACGCCTCGTGATACCCGGTCGGTTCGACGGAGAGCTCCAGCTGCACGGCGTCGACCAGCGCGGAACTGCCGTTATCGGCGATGAGCGTGACGCGCGCGTATCCGACATCCGTCGGCGTCGTGAAAGCGCAGGCGGCGCGCCGGTAATCCGAACCGGCCGCCAAGTCGAGGCGGATGCCGGTACCGGAAACCTGGCAGCCGGTGACGGACGTGGGAGCGACCGGAGCAGGCGGAGTGCTGGTATCGTACAGCTGGACGAGGGCCCGCGGATTGCCGGAAACCGCCCCGCCAAGCTTGGTATAGGCCGAGAAGACGTACGAAGCGGACGCCAAGACCCCGGTGACGTCCTGGCTTACGCCGTTCGCGTCGAGACGCATGGCGGAAACGCCGTCGAAGCCCTTGAACGTCCCCTTCTCATACGTGCCGGGGGTCGGGACGCTCCAGTATTTGGGGTTGCCGGAAGAGTCCGGCGTCTCGAAACTCGGGTCGCGCACCAGGTTGAGCGTGCCGGTCGACATACGGACAAGGTCCGTGCACCCGGCCTGGTCGGAGGCGCACTTCTGCACCTTGCCGTTCAGGAGAAGGCTGTCATACGGCGAAGCCGAGAACGAAGCGCCGTACAAGCCGACGTCGTCGAACCAGGCGCGATTGCCGGACTGGGCGGTGGTGCTGCTCAGCTCGATCTTTCCGGACGCGGCGTCGTTCGGAAGCGTGATCGAACAGGAACCGGACAGGTAGCCGAGGTGCGTGGCGGAAATGTCCAAAGAGACGGAGGGGTCTCCTTGGCGGTACGTGCAGGTGGTCTTGAGGTCCGTCGCCGAAACAGGGCTGCCGTCGGCGCGGAACAGCTTCAGCGTGACCGTGCCGACCGGGGCGGACGCCTCGAACTCCTGGAGCACGGAGGCGGAGAGCACGTATGGCGAAGACGGCTGCAGCGAAGGGATCACGACGCTGGCGACGGCACCGTTCGCGAGCCCGACGGCGTCCAATCCGCGTTCGGCCAGGAGGCCGGAGCGGCTCAGACGGGCGCCCGGAGAGAGCGTCCAATCGCGCGCTTTCCCGTCCAGGAGATCCTCAAACCCGCCGTTCGGGACGGCGTTCTGCGACTGGCTGTATTGGCGGCATCCGGCGTTCTGTCCGTTGCACGAACCGCTGTCGAGCGTGGTGGACAGGTACGAGGCCGACGCCCCGTCGGCGCGGCGGAAGGTGGTGCAGCTGGCGTAGGCGGCCGGGCAGGCGTCGGCGTCCAGGTTCCAGACGTTCTTCTCGCGCACGCAATAGCCGTAGCCGCCGACGCAGTTGCCTGCAGCGTCCTGGGCGATGCACGTGGCTTGATCGACGCAAGTGAGGGCGCGCGCCGGGGATTCCGAAGACACGAGGGTCGGACCGGGCGCCTGTTGCCGGCAGATCTGGACGGGATATTTCAGCACCCACTCCGGATCGATCAAGTGACACCAGGGATGCAAGGGGTCGGGCAGCTTGGAGGCGTCGACGCTGCCATCCGGCTTGGTGGGACAGTCGTCGAAGCGATTCATGGCTTCCGCGAGCGTGATCGGCCGGCTGACGTCGTTGAAGGGCGAATTGGCGGCGAGTTCCCAGCCGATCGGAAGGACGCTGGCCTTGCGGAGCTTGACCAGGTTGCTGTAGCAGAACGCCTCGTTGTAGCAGGTCGATTCGTGGTTCTTCCCGTGCGCCAGCGGAAGGAGCGGCCAGTTCGCCTTCAAGAGCCCCTGCGCCACTGCCTGGCGCACGGTCAGAGGCGACCCCTGCGACGCGCGGTTGACCGCCGTGAAGAACTGTCCGTCCATGACGCAGTTGTCCGGTCCGCGCTGGCTTCCGGCGGGGCAGGCGGCGAAATCGGTCAGGGCGTTATAGTTGGTGATCGAAAGGATCTTCGGGGTCAGGAGCGAGGCGTTCGAAAGCTCGGCCGACGCCCTGCCTCCGGGAGACGAACCGCCATCGAACGTCAGCGCCGTATCGCCCTTGTTATTGCCGAGGATGTCGTTGAGCGTGATCAGGCCCCTGTCGAACACCTTCTTCATCATCGATTCCGCCAGGGTGTTCGTGAAGGTATGGAGAGCGGCCGGCAGGATGCCGAAGGCCGCGTTACCGAACGCGCCGTTGCTGATCGCGACCGTCTGGTCCCCTTGCTTCCAGCCGTTTTCGAGGGAAAGGTTCAGTTGGGTCTTGATGGTATCGGCCGGGGTCAGGACCTTGCCGCCGATCTTGGAGACTTTGCTGATGAACCCGTTGTTGGCGACGAAATCGTTGACGGCGGCCTCCTGCTTCTTGCTGATTTCCGCGAGCGCGGCGTTGTTCACCTGGATGGCGGCCGAAAGCGAGCTCTGGCCGGGCGTGAACATCACCCCGACGTTGTTCAGCACCGTGTCCGAATCGAGGTGGGAGAACTGGTCCCAGTTGCGCGAAATCGTATCCCAGCTGCAGGAAGGTTTCGGCCCTCCGGTCGAGCCGCCCAACAGTCCGGGCAAGCCGTTCAGGAATCCGGTCTTGATGATGAGGCTGACGTGCGGATCGCTCGGGGCGCACAGGTTGAAGCCGTATTTCCCGAAAGTGTTCGGGTCCTTGCTCAGGGTGCCGAGGACGTCGGCGGCGGCGTCCTTGGCCGTGCTGCCGAGATAATCGAGAACGCCTTCGGTGTGGAAGAACGGCGTCTGGCCGTTGCCGCCCGAAGCGACGTAGTTGGCCGTGTCGTAGGCGACTTTCTGCGCGAAATAGTTGGCACCGTTCAGGATGGCCAGTTCGGCCGTGTTGGTGAGAGCGATCTTCAGGACGTCCCAGGCGCTTTGCTTGACCTGCGCGGAAGCGGTGGTGGTGTTGGCGGCGGCAGAGACGGTTCCGGCGGCGGTGGCACCAGGGTCACTGACGATGAGCTGGGCCTGCGCAGGACTCGGGGCGACGATTCCTGAACCGAAAACGCCGGTCGCGACGAGGATCGCGAGAAGCGGGGCGGCGAGCGAGCGTGTTTTCCGTCCGGATGGCCTTTCGCGCATAGGTGGGGGTCAGGGAGTGGTCGTCGATGACTTGCGCTGGACCTCGGCGAGGGACTGGCGGTACAGGTCGAGAAGCGTGGCGTCGTCGATGCCTTTGAGGTCCTCGCTCTTCGCGCCGGCCTGGATGAGCAGCGTGCGGATCTGGTCGGGCGTCGGGTTCAGGAGCTGGTCCGCCACGTCCGCCTGGAGCTGCGCCGCACCATCGGTGCCCGTAGCGGAGCTGATGGATGTGCCCGTTCCGGATGTCCCGACCGACCCGGCCGAAGCGATGCCGGAGCCGCACGATTCTTTCGTGCAATTCGGGTCGCTGCCCTTTTCGACTTCCGTCCTGTCATCCACGCCATCCGAATCGGAGTCCTTGAGGTACGGGCTGGTCTTGTAGATGTAGGTCTCCTCGTAATCGGTGAGCCCATCCCCGTCCGTATCCTTGGTCTTCAGCCCGGCGATCCGTTCGGCCTCGACCTGGTCGGGCGTCTTGAATCCGCTGCCGACCTGCTTGAAGGCCGAGGCGAAAGAACCTTGCCACTGATAGATCCCGAGGCCGAGCCCGGCGATGCCCATAATCAAAACGACCCACGCCCCCGCGCGGTGTCCTTGGGGCTGCCCGTCCGTGATCTGCAGATCATCGGCCATGCCCCCATGGTATCACATCCGATGCGCCAAGGTTACCCACTGATTCAAGCTGATTTCCTCCGGTCGGACGGACAGGGAAAGCCCGGCGGCGGCGAGGCGGTCGGAAGCGGCCGGACCGAGCAGTCCTCCGATCGTATTCTTGATCTGCTTGCGTTTTTCGGAGAAAGCCGCCTCAATCAGCCTGAAAAACAAGGCTTCTTCATCCCCATCCAAAGCGACGTCCTCCCTGACGTCCAGACGTATGACGCAGGAATCGACGTTCGGAGGCGGCGAAAACGCCCCGCGCGCGACGGAGAAAAGCCGCGCCGGCACGGAATAATATCCACAGAAGAGCGCCAGGCGGTTCATCGCGCCCGGCTTGGCCAGGATGCGCTCCCCTACCTCCTTCTGAAGCATCAGCGTGATGGACGTCGGGCCGGTTCCGGTGCGCGAGCGCATCGGCAGGAACTTTTCGAGCGTCTTCGAGGTGATCTCGTAGGGAAGGTTGGCGACCAGTTTCCAATCCGTGCCGAGCTTGGCGGCGAGGTCGGCGGGTTCGAGCGCCAGGGCGTCGCTCCGCAAGAGTTCGACGTTGCCCGGAAGCCCGTCCTCCACGAGCAGCGCGTGCAGCCGCCGGTCGATCTCCACCGTCAGGACCCTGCGGGCGGTCTCCGCGAGCGCCCGCGTCAGGATGCCGCGCCCTGGGCCGATTTCAAGCACGGCGTCGTCCTTGGAGACGCCCGCGCCGGCGGCGATCTTGGCGACGATCGACCGGTCGGTCAGGAAATGCTGTCCATAGCGTCGCGTCGGCATATCAAGGAAGGCGTCCGTACAGGAGCGACGCGAGCGCCGCGAGGACGAAGAAGACGGCGAAGTTCCCCGGCAGCGCGAAAGCGATCGCCGCGCCGACGAGCATCATGACCGCCTTGCCCCTGAAGATGCTCATCTCATAGAGCGCCGTGCGTTCGAGCAACGGCCCTTTCCCGGCACGCTCGTACATCAGGGCCACGAGCGGGACGCCGAGCATGGCTCTCGAGACGCGATAGAAGAAGTCGCCGGCCAGGAGGCCGACCGGGCCGAGCAGGAACGGGCGGATGACCCAGGAAACGGCCGTGAAGATCGATCCGGTGCGCAGGACGGCGTGCCGGCTCTGCAGGTCCGACAGGCGCCCGATGAACAGCAAGGCCACGGTCGAGAGCAGGAGGGAGATCGAGACCAGCAGGCCGGTGACGGCGAAGCCTCGAAGCGTCGCGTAGATGAAGACCGGCCAGATGACGAGCGCCACGAACTCCTCGCCGAAGCCGGAAAGGGCCAGCGTGAGCCGTCGATGTTCCTTGGCGAAGACGCGACGGATGGCCGCGAGGTACGGCAGGCCGTCGCTCGAACGCTCCTGCGGCATCGAGAGGAGCGGGATGTTGGAGAGCAGCATCAGCAGCCCGATGACGGCGAACGCGGCCGGGAACCCGAGCGCCCCGACCATGAGGCCGCCGAAGGTCGGTCCGAGGATGGCGGCGAAGGAGGTCAGGCTCGTCAGGTTGGAGATTTCGCGGCAACGTTCCCCATCATGCCCGAAAGCGGCCATCTCGGCGTCGAAACCGGGCCAGTACAGGGATTTCTGCAGGCCGTACGAGACGATGGCGAGCGCGATGAACGCGGGGTGCTTCGGGATGGCGTAAAGGGAGAGGTAGTAGGAAATCAGGAACGGGCAGCTGAAAAGGATGGAATGCTGGAAACCGATGCGTCCGGCATAGCGCGCGCCGATCGGCAACAGGAAGAATGCCGCCGCATAGACGCCGAAATAGAACAGGCAGATGGCCGAAAGCGACCAGTGAAGGGTATAAAGATAGATCGGTTCGAACAGGCTGATCGCCGAAAGCGCGAAATCCAGGAGCGCGGTGGCCGACATCAAGCCCTTCATCTGCTTCGAGGCGTGAGTGGCCAAGAAGCGCTGCATGACGTCGCCGAAAGCGGTCATAGGCGGCGCATCAGTTCGCGGTGCAGGTCCTCTTCGGTGACGGCGCCTTCGCGCAGGACTTCGCAGACGCCGCCCGCGAAACGGGCGAGGGTCGAGACGGGCGCGGGCGGGAGCGGTCCGGCATCGATCAAGAGATCCGGCGAGGTCCCAAGATCCCGCAGGGCGGAAGCGGCGTCGAAGGAACCGGCTTTGCCGGAGAGGTTGGCCGAGGTCGAGACGATCGGACGCCCGAGCGCTTTCGAAAGCGCCACGGCCACCGGGTGCGGACTGACGCGCAGGGCGATCTCTCCCCGCTTGGAAGCGATCCCCGGCGCGAGCCGGACGAACGGCTTGGCGACGAGCGTGAGCGGACCCGGCCAGAAAGCGTCGGCCAGGATGCGCGCATAACGATCAAGCTTCAGGAAACGCTTGGCCATGGCCGGCGCGGACGCGATCATCGCCAAGGGCTTCGCCGCATCCCGCTTCTTCACGGAAAAAAGCCGCTTCACGGCCTTGGCGTTTTTCGGGTCGCAGCCGAGCGCATAGGCCGTCTCGGTCGGATAGACGACCAGGCCGCCGGACCTCAAGACATCCGTGGCCTTCTTCAAGGACGCGGCATCGGGCTTCTTGGGATCGATCTTGAAGATGATCATATCAGCGTCTCGTCTTGAACCAGGCCGCCGTCATCTTGAGACCGTCCTTGAAGCCGGTCTTGGCGCTCCAACCCAACTCGCGCTTGGCCTTTCGGGCGTCCAGACGACTGCGCTTCACGTCGCCGGGAGTGGCGGGGCCTTTGCCGAAACCCTTGGTCCAGGCGAAGGCTTCCGCCGCCAGCTTAGCGACCGTGGCGACGCTCGTCTCCTTGCCGGTGGCGATATGGTAGACGCCGACCTTGGGGGAACGCATCGCTTTCAGGTTGGCTTCGACGACGTCGTCGACGTAGACGAAATCGCGCGTCTGTTTTCCATCGCCGTAGACGGCGGGCTTCTTCCCTTCCAGCAGCATCTTGCAGAAGACGCCGACCACGCCGCCCTCCCCTTTCTGGTCCTGGCGCGGGCCGTAGACGTTGGCGTAGCGCAGGGCGACGTACGGCAGCTTGAAGTGATGCCAGGCCGCATGGAGGTAGTGCTCGAACGCAAGCTTCGAGACGCCGTAGGGCGTGAGCGGCGAGGGCGCTTCGGTTTCGGGCGTCGGGAGCTTCTTCGCGTCGTGATAGATGGCGCCCCCGGAGCTGGAAAATACGATCTTCTTCACGCCGTGCCTGATGCACTGCTCAAGTACCTTCAAGGCACCGTGGATATTGACCTCGGCATCATGGATCGAGTCTCGGACCGAGACGCGCGCGTCGATGTGCGCCGCCAAGTGGAAGACGACGTCCGGCTTCTCGGCAGCGAACACGACCCCGAGCTTCGGCGACGTCACGCTGATGCCGTAAAAATGCGCCTTGGGATTGAGGTATTCGCGGCGCCCGTTCGTAAGGTCATCGACGACGGCGACGGTGAAGCCGGCTTCGACCAGCCGATCGACCAGATGCGACCCGATGAATCCGGCTCCGCCGGTCACGAGCGCCGTCTTATTCTTCGTCTTCATCTTCTTGGGCATGGGAGGCGAGATACGCGGTCGGATCTTTCGACCACTTGAGATACGCTTCGATGAACTCGTCGATGGCGCCGCCGAGCACCGCCTCGGTGTCGCCCGTACGGAATTTGGTGCGGTGATCCTTGACCATGCGGTACGGCTGGAGGACGTAGGAGCGGATCTGGTTGCCCCACTCGGCGCTGTGATATTCGCCCCGGATGCCCTGCAATTCCTTCTGATGCTTCTCCTCCTCGATGGCCGCAAGCTTCGACTTGAGCATCTTCATGGCGGTCTCGCGGTTCTGCTGCTGGCTGCGCTCGTTCTGGCAGGTCGTCATGATGCCGGTCGGGATGTGCACGATGCGGACGGCAGAGTAGGTCGTCTGCACGCCCTGGCCGCCGTGGCCGCCGGAGAGGAACGTGTCGATGCGCAGATCCTTCTGCTCGATCTTGATGTCTTCCGCGTCGCCGATGTCGGGCATGACCTCGATCATGGCGAAGGACGTGTGCCGCGCCTTGGCGGCGTCGAAAGGCGAGATCCGCACCAGGCGATGCACGCCGTTCTCGCTCCTGAGATAGCCGTAGGCATGGCGGCCGGTGATTTCGACCGTGGCGCTCTTGAGGCCGGCTTCCTGCCCCTTGCTTTCGCTCAGCATCCGCACCTTCCAGCCCTTCTTCTCGCAGAAGCGGACGACCATGCGGAACAGCATCTCGGCCCAATCCTGCGCTTCGGTGCCGCCGGACCCGGCATGGAAGGTGACGATGGCGTTGTTGCCGTCGTAACGTCCGGAAAACAGCACCAGGAACTCGACCTCGGAGAACTTCTTCTCGAGATCGGCCATCTGCTGCTCGATTTCCGGGCGGAACTCGGCTTCTTCTTCCGGCTTCAGCCCCGCTGCGAGTTCCTTGAGGTCGGCGACGCCCTTCTCCAAGACGTCCCACGTCTCCAGTTCCCCGCGGATCTCGTCGACCTTCTGGGCGATCACGCGGGCGCGGTCCGGAGCGTTCCAGAAGCCCGGATCATGCATCTGCTCCTCGTACTTCTTCAGTTCCTCGCGGGTGGCGGCGTCGTCAAAGCAACCTCCGCGTCGAAGCGATCTTCGCGCGGAGGGTTTCAACCCGTTCAAGAATATCCTTCATACGATGTCGTGATCGGCTTAAAGCTTGATCTGCTTCGCGTACTTCCCCATATACGGGATCTCCCACATCTCGCCGTTCAGGGTCTTCACGATGACCATGACGTTCAGGATCAGCATCGAGAGCCAGGCGGCCCAGCCGATGATCGGGATCCAGGCCAGGAGCGAGACGACGATCCAGACCACGAACAGCACGATGCCCTGCTTGGCGTGGAACTGGCAGAACGGGCTGTCCTTCTTTGCCATGGGGATGAAGAACAGCAGGAGGACGTAGGCCAACGCGGCCGTCACGCGGTAGTCCTCGTTCCCGCCTTCAGGCTTGGTCTCTTGTTCCATATGAAAAAAGTCTACCATTTTCGGAGACTTTTTTCAAGTGGGTTCAGCGCAGGGCGGCGTCTTCCGTGAAACGGAAGCTCCCGAGCATCCCGTCCAGGATGTCCTGGATGGCCCGGCGGTCGGTATCCTTGAAACGTTCCAGCGTGCCGGAGGGATAGTTCTCGAAGGCGCTCGTGAAGATCGCCGTCGTGAGCTGGATGCAGGCGCCTTTGCGGAACAGCCGATAATTCTCGCCTGACAGCCGATGCCCCATGGCGGCATCGCCGAAGGCGAATTTCTTGTATGTCAGCCCTCCCATGACGACCGACCCGTCCGCCCGTTCCCCGTTGCCGACGATATCGCACTTCGCCGCAGTCTTGAGTTTCGGCAACGCATGGACCGAGAAAGCCGCACCCTCGAAGTCCGTGCCAGGAAACAGGCTCTTGGCATATGGGAAGCAGACGACGGCCGTTTCGGGGTCGCAGACGGGCAGATATCCGGACGCCGCCATCTGCTGACGGTCTTCGGTGGGGACCAGGACGACCGGATACTCGACCGTGAAGCCGATCGACGTGTTCATATACGTCTTCGGCGGATGCTCGACCGCCTCCGGCACAGGCTCATTCGGTACCGGTGGCGGAGGAACGGGCAGGCGACGGTTCATCCCGTACAGCACGAGACCGCCGATGATGGCGGCGGCGAGCAGGCCGGAGAGAAGGAAAGGTTTGGTGAAGCGCATAGCATCCTCAGCATAGCATGCTTCAGCTCACGCGGGATACCAAAACCGGCCTTGCGGCCGGTTTCGCTGCTCTCACTAGTAGTCCATCCCCATTCCCCCGCCCATGCCGCCGGGCATAGGAGGCGTCTCTTTCTTCTCCGGGATTTCCGCGACGACCGCTTCGGTCGTGAGGAACATCACGGCGACGGACAGGGCGTTCTGGAGGGCGCTCTTGGTCACGTTGACCGGATCGACGATGCCGGCGGCGAGCATGTCATCGACCAGGGTTTCCTTCTTGGCGTCGTAGCCGGCGCGTTTGGAGGCCTTCATCTTGGCGGCGACGCCGGTCACGATGTCCATGCCGTTCTTGCCGGCGTTCTTGGCGATCTGCATCATCGGGCTCTCGAGCACCATCGCGACGATCTCGCGGCCGACCTGCTTGGAGGCGGCCACCGACGAGGCGTCGGCCTTGACCGACTCGCCGATCTCGAGCTTGGCGCGCAGGAGCGCCGAACCGCCGCCGGCGACGATGCCGGAGACGAGGGCGGCCTTGGTGGCGTTGACGGCGTCCTCGATGAGGAACTTCTTTTCCTTCATCTCGGACTCGGTGGCGGCGCCGACCTTGATGACGGCGACGCCGCCGGTCAGCTTGGCCAGGCGTTCCTGGAGCTTCTCCTTGTCGAAGTCCGAGAAGGCGTTCGCCAGCTCGTTGCGGATCTCCGCGATGCGCTTCTTGATCTCGTCCTCATGACCCTTGCCGCCGACGATGGTGGTCTTGTCCTTGCCGGCGGTCACGCGCGAGGCGTGTCCGAGGTCCGAAAGTTCGATCGACTCGAACTTGAGGCCGACTTCCTCCGAGACGACCTTGCCGCCCGTCAGGATGGCGATGTCGCGGAGCATCTCCTTGCGGCGGTCGCCGAAGCCGGGAGCTTTCACGGCCAGGGCCGAGAAGGCGCCGCGCAGCTTGTTGACCACGAGGGTGGTGAGCGCCTCGCCGTCGACGTCCTCCGCGATGATCACGACCTCCTTGCGGCCGGTGGCGGCGATCTTCTCCAAGACCGGGAGCAGCTCCTGGATGGAGGAGATCTTCTTGTCGGTGATGAGGATCGAGGCGTCGTTGAAGGAAGCTTCCATCCGCTCGGCGTTCGTGACCATGTAGGCCGAGACATAGCCGCGGTCGAACTGCATGCCTTCGACGTGCTCCGTCTCGATCGAGACGCCCTGGGACTCCTCGACCGTCACGACGCCGTCCTTGCCGACCTTCATCATCAGTTCGGCCAGGAGCGCGCCGACCTCGTCGTTGTTGTTGGCGGAGATGGCCGCGACCTGGGCGATGCGGTCCTGGTTGCCCGCGATCTGCTCGGCCTGGGCGTCGAGGTTCTTGGAGACTTCCTCGACGTATTCCTGCATGCCGGCGCGCATGGCGTGGACGTCGACTTCGAACCGGGAGGACTTGATCTTCTCGAAACCGAGGTTGATCAGCTCCTGCGCCAGCAGGGTGGAGGTGGTGGTGCCGTCGCCGACCGAATCGTTGGTCTTGGAAGCCGCCTCGCGGACGAGTTCGGCGCCCATCTGTTCGGTCTTGTCGGAGAGGTCGATCTCCTTGGCGACGGTCACGCCGTCCTTGGTGACGATCGGGGCGCCGTAGCCGCGGGCGATCACGACGTTCTTGCCTTTCGGGCCGAGGGTGGCCTTGACCGCGTCCGCCAGCTTGTCGACGCCGGCCTTGAGGCGCAGGCGCGCGTCGTCCCCGTAGAAAATCTGCTTTGCCATAAAGTTATTCGATGACGGCCATGATGTCGGACTCCGAGATGACCAGGTACTCTTCCTTGTCGATCTTCACTTCGTCCGGCGAGTATTTCTTGAAGACAATCTTGTCGCCGACCTTGACGCCGACGGGGGCGAAGCTTCCGTTGTCCAGCCGCTTGCCGGGGCCGATGGCGATGACTTCGCCGCGTTCCGGACGTTCCTTGTCGACGGTGGCGGGCATGATGATGCCGGACGCGGTCACCTCTTCCTGCGAGAGGGGCTTGACCACGACGCGGTCACCGAGAGGACGGAGGGTCATACCGTGTGATGCATTAAGAGTAGGCGCGGAACTATCCTAGCACTCTAAATCAACGAGTGCCAGCCGCATTGTAGGAGGGCCTGTTTTTCCTGTCAAATATCCTCTGTGGACTTGACGATTCGGGCATATTCCCCTATCGTCACGTCAGTTCTTCAACGTCCAAAGGAGCTCCTCATGACCGTCGCCGTCTCCGTCCTGTTCTTCGTGATCGCATCCATGGCCCTGATCGAGGCGCTGACGGGCAACAAGTCATCGCTGAAAAAGGCAGTACTCCTGATCTTCAGCGCGTTCAACGTCTGCATGGGCGCCCTGAACGTGGCGGGCACCCCGGCACGCGAGATCCATGTCGTCATCGGCGGCCTGCTGTGCATCTATGGGGTGGGGAACATCATCGTGTTCTTCATCATGATGGAAGATGCGGTCGAAAAGAAGTCCGCCCTGTTCCGCGCGTTCGTCGCGTTCCTCATGATGCTCTGGACGATCACTTTCTCAGTCCTGCAGTTCGTCTTCGTCGTCTGAACAAGGCGGCGTTTTTCTTATCGACAAAAAAGAGCGCTTCAGCGCTCCGTGACGAAACCGAGTCGGACGGTAACCGAGACGCCAGGCGGCCACAAATGGCCGTCGAGGCGGCCCTGGATCGCGGCTCCCAGCGCGCGCTTGCTCTCCGGCGACAACCAGATGTCGCCTGTGGGCGAAAGGCGGTGTACGCCGTATTCCAAGGCCTCCTTGGCGCTCCGGCGGATGACGCCGCCGCTCAGATGCCGCCAGGACGGGTCCTGGGCGACCGCCAAGATTTCCGTCATGACATCGGATCCGATCTCCCGGAGCGCGGCGCGGCTGTCTCCATGATAGATGCGGTGGATGGAAGCGATGTCGTCGGCGTCCTGCGGGAAATGGACGACGTAGTGCCCGCGGAGGGTCACGACTTGCCCCTCGACCGAGACCTCCTCCCGGAAGCCGACGTAGTCATCATCCTCATAGGTCGCGGTACGGCATAGGCCATCCCACTTGAAGCCGCCATCCTCCGGCGCGCGCCAGACGGACAGGTCGCCGTCGCAATCGCGGACGACGCTTTCGTTCGGCGCGACGTACGAGAGACAGACGCCGCAGCCGATGAAGATGACGAGCGCGGTGGCGCAAACTGCGTTGAGAAGACGGACGCTCAGGGACATGCGTACCTCCTGGCCGGAAGGATACCGGCGCGACTGCAGCATGGACCGAAAAAGCCGGAATGTCAAGCCTCCGACCGCTCCCCCGCCTTCAGGGAAAGCCCGAACAGCGCGCCGGTCAGCATCGTGCCGGCGAAAAGGTCGAACGGATAGTGATCGAAACACGAAGCGACGATGACGACGACCGGGAGTACCGCCGTCCAGGCCGACATCGGCGAGGACGTCCGCCGCATGATCCAGAGGGTTCCCACCCACCACGATGCGACGAAACCGAGGAGGACGGCCAGGCCGAAGAACCCGAGTTCGGCGCCGACAAGGAACGGGACGAAATGTGGGGGCTGGACGCGGAAGGGATCCAACGAACGGTCGGCCGTGAGGAAGAAGGTCGGGAGGTAATTGCCGATGCCCGTGCCGATCTCGAAGTGGCGCTCAAGCATCCCGAAGCCTTGGCGGACGCTCGTCGAACGCTCATCGATGGACTTCGTTTCGAGCCGTCCGTGCGCGGAGAGCCGCGTGGCGAAGATCGGCGTAGCGGAAAAAGCGACGAGCAGGATGCCGGATGCGACGGCGGCGAGGACGGGCAGGAGACGGAACCAGGCGCTCCGGTTCGAGGTCACCCGCGGGAAGGCCGCGGCGGCAGCGATCGCCGTCGCGAAAGCCAGCCATGCCGAGCGAGAAAAGGAAGCGGCCAGTCCGGCGCCAAGGACGACGGCGGCGGCAAGCAGCGCTTTCCGGAAACGCCGCGCTTCGGACGCCAGGGCCAAGGCCGCCAGCAGTCCGGCGGCGACGTACCCGCCCAGGATGTTCGGGTGCGGAAGGCTGCCGTAGGCCCGCAGGAAGCGCCCCGCGCCCGTCTCGACCACGGATGTTCCCGCTTCGGCGGCAGGATGCGACGCGATACCGAGGAGCGTCGAAGCGAATGACGATTGCGTGAAGAATTGCCAGAGACCGAGCGCACAGGAGGCCGCCGCCCCGGCGATCAAGGCAGCGAGCGCCGACGCTAGGCTGACGCCGGAGACCCACAACAGGTAGGCGAGCGCATAGCCTTCAAAGAGATGGATGGCGCCGTAGAGTGCGCCGATCGTGTCGTATGCCCAGGCGACGGACACGAAGGCGTAGATCGGCAGGAGCGCCGAGACCTGCAGCCAGAGCGGCGCGCCGGCCTTCTTCGGTTCACGGCGCGAAACGGCCGCCAGGAAATGGCAGCCGAGCGCGAGCAGCAGGAGCACCTCCAGCGCGAAGACCGAAGCCGTCCCCTGCTCCCACGGCGCGCCGTAGAGCGCGGCGGTCTGGCGAATGTAGCGCGCCTGCCAAGGCAGGAGCGCAAGGATGAGGAGCGCGAGCCGGTCACGCCAAAGCGCGAAGCGCATGTTCGAGATCGGGTTCATGAGTCGGGGAGGAAACGAGGCTCCGCAGCTTTTCACGGTATGCGTCGCGGATCTCCGCGCGGCGGTCATGGTCGTGGAACTTGAGGACGCGGTCGTTCAGCACGACGTCGGGAGCAGGCGTCGCCGCAGCGGCCTTGAGTCCTGCCGGCATCCAGGCGAGCTGCCGCCGCTCGGACCAGCGTTCGAGACGGTCGCCGAAGACGGCATCAAGCAGGCGCTCCAGCCCGCGCTTCATCGGCAGCACGACGGGACGGACCGAGCGGCGGGGCAGCGGAAGCTGCATGCGCGTCTCGGGCAGGGCGCCTCGCAACCAGCCGTTCTCGACGAACGAGCGCCGCACGATTCCCGCTTCGTCATAGACGGGAAACAGCTCCTGCACCCAGTGCGCGAGATAGACATCGTCTTCGATGGCGAGCGGCTTCAAATCAAGCGCTTCGGTCGTGACGAAGAAGCTCAGGCAGATGCGGTCGGCCGAAACGGCTTCCGTCGGCCGGACGCGGAGGAGGGCCGCGAGACCGGTCACGAACAGTCGCGCGAGCCAGATGCGGCCCGGCGCGGTCACGAGGAACAGGTCGATGTCGCTCTCGGGGCGGGCGTAGGAACGGGCCAAGGTATTGCAGACGAAAGCCGCACGCAGGAACGGCGCATGCCTGGCGATCGAGAGGAAGCGCCGCACCCGCGCGTACTTGCCTTCGGCCAGCGCGTACCGAGCCCGGCGGATCGCCACCAAGGAATCGCGCCCCGGCAGGAAATGGAAGCCGTCGGACGACGCGATCCGTCCGGCGCGCGCGGCATCGGAAAGGGCGCGTTCGATCTCCTCGAAAGAAGGGCGCGGACCCTCCGCGGACGGCAGCGCCAAGAAGACCTCCTGCGACGTCAACGGGACGTCGAAGGCATCGTAATACGCGAGCGGGGCGAGGACGCGCTCTTGGAGACGATTCATGCCCTGGCTTCGCTGATCAATCCGATCGCCTTGGCCTTGGCCAGTTCCATCTCCTTCTCGACGGCGTCATCCACGACCATCTTCTCGGCATCGATCGAGAGCACTTGCTCGCGGGCCACGAGGAGCGGCGAAGCGAGCATGCCGGACGCCAGCCCCTTCGGCTGGACGCGGTAGCGGAGGATGCCGTGCGTCTCGACATCGAAATCGAAACCGGCCACCTTGCCGAGGAGAGCACCGCTCTTGGCATGGACGGGAAGTTTCAACAGCGTCTTGGAGTCGAGGATGGCCATACGGTGGCATTCTACCTCTCTCCCAGCGGAAAAGCTTGGGGAAAAGAAACCGCCCTTTTCTGGGCGGTCATGGGTGGGCATATTACCTCGGATTACTGCTCACTCTTTGTCATTTCGATTGGGGCTGAATTGCTGGAGCAATCCGACTTACAGGTGAAGTCCAGGCGGGAAAGGAATTGGACGACGAGATCCGGGGTCTTGGCGGTGTCGCTTCCGTCAAAACCTCCATTGAAGCTCACGACGAGTAACCGATCGCCCATGATCGTGTATGCCTCATATCCATAGATAGTATATGGGTTGAGACCAGACGTCTTGCCCGGCTGTAGGTAATAGCGCTTGCCGTTGATGGACTCGAAACGTCCGGGGACGGGGTAATACGGCCCGGGCATTCCCAACGCGCTTAAAATTTGATCGATGCTCGTCGCGGCGTCGAGCCTGAACACTCGAATGCTGATTTGTTGCGGATGATAAATCTCGTCATGAAGTGATGTGAGATACAGGCTTTCGATTTCCGGAAACGAAGCGCTACCAGCAGGCAAGTCGGATGTCCAAGGATTATTTAGCAACTGCACCCCTCTCCCGTAATACCCTTGCTTCGGATAGGAAAAAGTCACCTCCGTGCCAGGAACGGTCGTCTTGGCATCGTAGATGATGTTGGACAAATCGACCAATGATCCGGCAGGCAGCGGGCCAACCTTAGTGACAACAGGCGAAGGTGGCGCATGTCTTGGTCCAACAGCAAGGACGTATACAAACACGGCGGCCACGACAATCGGGATTGCCACAACCCAGATTTTCATGTTTTTCTTCATATATGGTGTGCGAATTGATTGGAGCGAGTTTAACTCGTGAAATCATCAGAGTAAATAGCGGCGGGGAGGTGCGCCCTCCCCGCCATTGCACGCACGATCTAACAACCGCCAGTATAGACGCACCTGAGGACGCGATATGATCCGAGGTCGGAGATAGCTCCGGTTCCCGTGAATCCCATTACGTGGGATCCGATGGTTTCGTTTCCATCGCCGCCATTGACCCAATTGGAGTCCACGACAACGACATGTGCACTGTCGATCTTCCGGACGACAATCGTTGCGTGAGGATCCAAAACGGTTGCCGTTTTCGGCCGCCGCAGATAGTCGCCTTCGACGATGTTCGACCATGTCGCCTTGGGCATGAGCGTGCCGTTGGGATCACTGCCTGCGATTGCGGCATCGCTTGGGAAAGATTTCCATGCATTGCCGGAATTTTGGTACAGACCGGAACGGTATGCCACCAAGTTCATGAACGGTTTGCATTGGCCGCCGCGATGCTTGATGCCGCTGGCACAGCTGCCCTGGCAGTCGAATTGACTTGCGGCATCCAGATCACCATATGTTTCGCTACAAGGCGTGAAGTTTTGGACCGAGGTGTTCGATCGGCAGGATGTCCACCATCCCCTGGTCCAGGGAGTGATGCAACTGCCGCTGGTGTTGGTCGTGCAACCATAGGTGCTATCAAGCAGCCTTCCCCACGCACCTAGGTCGCTGGAGATGTAGGCGTACGTCCCGTACGTGGTCGTCGCAGGCCAGTTCGTCTCGTTGTACGTCCACCAGCTGCCGGACATCGCCTGCGAACACTCTTGGATCACGCGCGTGTGCGCCGTGTCCAGGGCCGAAGACACTAACGCCGCGGTCGGCGTCTCGGTCTCGTCCTCGGTGCCGCATGCCGTCATCGCCCCGCTGCAAATCACGATCGCCAGTACCATGAAGAAACGCATCTCGTACCTTTCTGGCTCGTCCTTTGTTCAAAGAGCCGCCTTTAGGATACGGATATTTTGCAGGGGGGGGTCAACGCAATTTATCAACAGAGGCATACGAACGAAAACACCCCGCAATCGCGAGGCGTCTTGTTCCGTTCATTTCTTCTTGAACGCGATCTTCTGCTGGGCGACCATCGCCAGGTTGGTGAGCAGCCAGTAGAGGGTGAGCCCCGCCGGGAGCTTCCAGCCGATGAAGAGCGTCATGGCCGGCATCATGTACATCATCTGCTTGTTCATCATCGCCATCGTGTCCTCGTCCTTGCTGCCCTCGGCATGGACGGCCGGTTCCTTGCGCATCATCATGCGCGCCTGCAGGAACTGGGCGCCGGCGGCCAGGACGGCCACCGCGATGCTCGCCTTGGAGAGGTCGAGGAAACCGAACGCCATGGTCGAGATGGTGCCGGGGTTCGGCACGAAGCCGTAGAGCAGGTTGAGGTGCTCGGACTTGAGGCCGGCCGAGAGCACGCGGTAGAGCGCGATGAAGAGCGGCAGCTGGATCAGGAGCGGCAGGCAGGAAGAGAACGGGCTGACCTTGTTCTCGGAGTAGAGCGCCATCATGGCCTTGGCCTGCGCTTCCTTGTCGTCCTTGAACTTCTCCTGCGTCGCCTTGATCTTCGGCTGGAGTTCCATCATCGCCTTCTGGTTCTGGAGGCTGCGGTGCGTGAGCGGCCAGAGCGCGCCGCGCACGAGGACGACCAGGGCGACGATCGCCAGGCCGAAGTCATGGAACAGCACGTCGTACAATCCGACCGACAGGTTCAGGATCGGCTGGTAGAGAAGGGCCTGATAGATGGCAAGCATGGGGGGCGTTTGCGGTTAGGTGATTCCTTCAGTCTACTCGCCTTTTTCGGCGGACGGAACCTCGGTACCCCTTGAGAGCGATTCCATCTCCTCTTCGACTTCGGAGGCGATGGCGTCCGGCGCGTCCGTGCCGGCGACGTCGGACGGTTCGGCCGCTTCCTTCACGACGCCCTCGTTCACGTCCATGACGTTGATCTTCCAGCCCGTCAGGCGCGAGGCGAGACGGACGTTCTGTCCGCCCTTGCCGATCGCGAGCGAAAGCTGGTCGGCGTCGGCGCGGACCGTGGCCACGCGGTTGGCTTCGTCGAGCATGACGGACTTCACCTTGGCGGGCGCGAGCGCCTTGCCGATGAAGACCGCCGCATCCTCGTCGTGGAGGATGACGTCGACCTTCTCGCCGCCGAGCTCGCTGATGATCGTCTGGATGCGCGTGCCGCGCTGGCCGATGCACGAACCGATCGGGTCGATGTTGGCGTCGGCCGAAGAGACCGCCACCTTCGAGCGGGAACCGGCTTCGCGCGCGACGGAATGGATCGTGACGGCGCCGCTCGCGACCTCGGGGATCTCGGTCGAGAAGAGCTTGCGGACGATGTCGGGGTGGGCGCGGCTCACGACGATGAGCGGACCGCGGGTCGTCATGGTGACCGAGCTGAGGTAGACCTTCACGCGGACGCCGGTGGCGTAGTTCTCGCCGGGGATCTGCTCTTCCGGCGGCATGGTGGCCATGACGCGGCCGAGGTCGACCAGCACCATGCGGCCTTCCTTGCGGGAGACGGTGGCGGCGACGATCTCGCCTTCGCGGCCCTTGAACTCGCCGAAGACGTTCTCGCGCTCGGCCTCGCGGATCTTCTGGATGATGACCTGCTTGGCGGTCTGGGCGGCCATGCGGCCGAACTCGCCCGGGACTTCGAGCTCCATCCGGAGCGTCTCGCCGAGCTCGGCGTCCGGCTTCACGGCCTTGGCCGGCGTCAGCATGATCTCGAGCTTGGGGTTGAAGCGCTTGATCGGATTGCCGTCGGCGTCGAGCTCCGGTTCGGGCTCGGCGGCGCCGGCGGCCTGGGCGGCCTCGAGGGCGGCGAGCTCCTCTTCCGTCGGGAGCTCCTGGTCCTCGACCACGAGCTTCTCGTCGAAGACGCGGATCTTCATGGTCTCCGGGTCGAACTCCACCTTGAGGTTCTGGTTCTTGTTGCCGAAATCCTTGCGGAAGGCGGCGGCGAGCGCGGCCTCGATGGTCTCGACGACGACCTCGTACGAGATGTTCTTTTCCTCGCTGATCTGCTGGATGGCCTGGACGATGGGGCTGGACATACTTTTTGGTAGTAAAAAGGCCAGCCTGTCATGAGGCTGGTCTAACATACGCAGTATAGCATCAGCAACGGCAGGCGTCAACAACGGCTCAAGCGAGCGGCACCGCTTCCAAATGCCGGATGACCGGCCGCTCCGAAACCAGCTCGATCGCCACCACGTCGAGCCGCCATGGCCGATCATACAGCTTCATGCGCATGCGCCACAGCTCAGCCACGCGCATCAGCCGAAGCAGCTTGCGGGGATGCACAGCCTCCTCCGGAGGCCCATACCGCAAATCGCGCCGCGTCTTCACCTCCACGAAGACGATCTCGCCGCCGCGCGGGTCGTAGGCGATGAGGTCGATCTCCCCCACTCTCGGAATGCCCGCCTGCCGCGCCAGGATGCGATACTTCTTGGACTCCAGATACGCGGCCGCGAGATCCTCCCCTTCGTTGCCCAGCCGTCGGCGTTCGGTCTGCATATCCCCCCTCCTGCCAGGAACGGCCGCTCGTTGTCAAACGAAAAACCGGGTCGCCCCGGTTTCGTCCGCTATTTCTTGGGCTGCGGCAGCCACTTGTCGATGCGGGCCTTGGCGTCGTGACTCGCTTTCTTCTCCTGCAGGTCGACCAACAGGAACTTGGCGAGACGGATGGACTGGATGAGGAACAGGAGGAGCCAGACCAGGTACCAGAAGCGCGCGCCGAAGAAATACGCCAGCTCGTGCGTGAAGAACACGAGCAGCAGGCCGAACGCGCCGAGCCAGAGCGCCATCGAGGAGAAGCGCTTGCCGCCTTCGGCCCAGGACATGCGCGCGGATTTCCGTCCGGCCATCACGGCGGCGAAGATTCCGGACGCGAACAGGAGGGCGAAGAGGACGAGCAGCGCGAGCTTGACGGAAGGCATGAGTTCCCGTGCCTGCAGATCGAACCAGTACGACCAAGTGAGGATAGGCATAGTCAGAAGTGACGATAACGCTGAAAGGGTAGACGATGCGCCGCCGTCACGCAAGCCCCGGTCCGGGCGGCTAGGGCTTCCTTAGGACCAGGCCGTAATGGCTAGGACCGGCTTCGAAAGCCTGCACGGGCAGGAACCCCTCCCGTTCCGCCGCGGCCGAGGCGTCTTCCTTAGGGATCCTTTTTTCCGGAGACGGTCCGATCAGCGTGCCTGCCGCCTTCCATTCGACGATGAGCAGCGCCCCGCCGGTCGCGAGCACGCGCTTGGCTTCCTGCAGCGCCGTCGCCCGATTCACGACATGCAGGACATTGACCATCACGACCATGTCCATCGAGTTGTCCGGCAGGCGGGACCCGCCGACGCGTTCGAAGTCGCCCCAGACCAGCTCGATGTTGCCGGCTCCGGCCAGCTTGATGCGGCTCTGGTTGGCCTGCAGGACCGATTGCAGCACGTCGACGCCGTAGACGTGGCCTTTCGGCCCGATCAGCTTGGCGGCCGGAAACAGGAAATGCCCGACCGTCCCGACGCCGAAATCCGCCACCCGCATCTCCTCGCGGATGCCGGCCTTCTCCAAGGCGTTGAAGGGATCGATGAGCGCCCGGCCGGTCGGAAGATAGTCCATATCAGTTCCCCGTCGCGTCCGCCGGCACGCCGAAGAGGCTGCCGAAGACTGCGCGGAAAAAGACGGCATGCAAGTCCGTGATGACCAGGAACGCGACGAAGATGACCAGGCAGCCGATGAGCTTATAGACCACGCGCATGCCGCCAAGATGCGTGTCGGCCCAGGTCGAAATCGATCCGAACGTCTCGGCGAAGAAATCGGACTTCCAGACCATGAGGAAGCCGACGGCGGCCGCGACCAGTCCTCCGAGGATGCGTCCAATCATATGGAAGCAGTATAGCACAGCCAGCGAGCCGGGGATAAAAAGACCGCGGATCGCGATGATCAGCGGTTGTAGAAGCGCCGGCTGCTGCCGTACGGAAGGGTCAGCGACCTGATGCGGCAGGCATGAGGAACGAGGTTGCGCACGTAGAAGCTGCGTCCCAGGATCGGACGGAAATCGAGATCGAAGCGGCGGGCGAAGCGTCCGATCCCGAGATCGCCAGACGTCGACGGGACGAGCGCAAGACCATCCAGATCAGGCATGTCGGCAGGAAGCGGTTCCCGCTCGCCGACGAAGGCCGAGAAGAACTCCTCGGAGCTGGACGGGGGCGCGACCGACGGCGGCCCGTCGACCTCCCAGCCGGACAAGGCACGGCCGCCGTTCACGACGGGCAAGGAGCGCTGCCAGCTGTGGCGCGCCTTGATGAGGCTGTAGTTCAAGCACAGCGAGATCCCGGTGACGGCGGCCAGTACCATCAGGATCGTGTCCGCGCTGCGTTGCCAGACATTGCTCTGGGCGGGGAGGACGGCCTTCGTGAGCGTGGGCATGTGAAAGGACCTTTCATACGGGTTGAGGGCAGGGACTCGTGCCTCTTTTTCGTATCACGCGGCAGGTCACGGGGTCAAGCGACAAAAAAGGCGGCGCAAGGCCGTCTCTCTTGGTGGGCGCGCAAGGACTCGAACCTTGAACCCTCTGCGTGTAAAGCAGATGCTCTGCCGTTGAGCTACGCGCCCGCGCATGCGCTACGGGAACAGCCTACCTGTCGGCCTCTTGACAGGCAAGGGCGACGTATTGACAAATCATGTCGGTTCGTGTAGTCTACCCTTACACGCGTACGTAGCACGCTAGATCGAGGTCAGGCGCGAGCCCACACCGCGTTCGGCACAGTGCGAAAGACGAGTGAAAGGTCCGAACCTTTTATTCACACGCTAAGCCCAACGAGTATGGCCAGCGCCAAGATCTTCGTCGGTAGCCTGTCTTTCCAGGCCACCGAGGACGACCTCAAAGCCGCCTTCGCCCCGTTCGGTACGGTCGTCTCCGTGTTCATCCCGGTCGACCGTATGACCGGTCGCAAGCGCGGTTTCGGCTTCGTCGAGATGTCCTCCGCTGAGGAGGCCGCCGCGGCGATCGCGGACATGAACGGCAAGGAAATTGTCGGTCGTCCGGTCGCCCTGAACGAAGCCCAGCCCCGCCCGGAGCGCCAGTAATCGGCATCCGCGAAAAACAGCCCGCAAGGGCTGTTTTCGTTTTTGGAAAAGTTTTTCACTCGGGAACTTCCACGCCCATCTCTCTCAATCGCTCCTCCAACGCGTCGCGCCGCGCTTCAAGTTCCTTCAGTTCCGCGCCGCTCAAGTGCGCTCCGGCACCCTCGCCCAGGTATGCGTCTCCGATATCGCGATTCAGTCTCCTGAGCTCGTCCGACAACCGGTCGACCTCCGACTGTTCGTTCATCGGCATCCTTTCGTTCATAGGCTACTGTTCAATCATTAAGCTTCCCAAAGCATATACGTTCCAGGCAAGGGAAGGAAGAGGGCGGCCACCACGCCGCGATGGGACTTGCCAACCTCCGGCGGTTGCGGTAGAGTGCTCCCGTTCCGCAGTCGTGGCGAAATTGGCAGACGCACTACCTTGAGGTGGTAGCGCCCGCAAGGGCTTGAGAGTTCAAGTCTCTCCGACTGCACCACAAAAACCCCTTCAACCGAAGGGGTTTTTGTTTGCGCCGTTTTCTTCCTGAATTTGAAGACCGGCTGCATGAGATGCAGCCGGTCGGTTCTCGGAGCGGCGGATGAGAAGCTCTAGAAGGTGCGCGGAGTGATCTGGTCGGTCAGGTAGTTGACGACCGCGTCGATCGTGACGCTCGGAATGCGTGCCGTACAGCCGTCGGGAGCCGCACTCATGGCACCGGAAGTGAACATCACGTGCTTCAGGAGGACGTCGGTCATGACGGCCTTGAAGCCGCTGGGGCCCTTCGCGAGCTTGGTGATGTGCAGCTTGCCCGATTGAGCGAAGTACCGCCAGGCTCCGGGATCGGCAGGGTCGCCATCGTACATGACGAGGCAGCCGCCGCACGTCATCGTGTCGTTCTGCTTCGAGAAGTCGACCGTGACGTCGACGCTCGCCGGCATCGACGTCAACGAGGTGGGGAAGTCCGCCGTCTTCGAGTACAGCCGGAGGACGAAGTCCCCCACCCTGATCTCGAGATCGTTCCCCAAAGCGACATCGCCGTGGATCTTCGCGAATTCCTCGGGGCGACCGGGGCCGCCCCAGACCTGGGCGGCGACGTCCGTCACGCAAGAGGAACCTTGACCGCTACCTCCATCGGTCCCTGAGCCGGAACCGCCGCCGGACGAACCGGCGGGCGAGACGCCGCATGCGGAAGTGAAGAGGGCGGTGATGAGAGCGAAAAGGACGTTCTTGGACACGGGAAGGCCTTTCTCCGGACGACGCGGGATGCGCCGTACCGGACGAGTTTGGTGATGCATCAACCTACCATATTTCAGGCCTTTTGTCAACCCCCGGCCGGGAAGGCGGCCGATACCAAAACCCTCCGGGCATTCCGGAGGGTCCGTGGCGGTCATTCGAATTTCCGATCCTTCCCGGTGATGACGCGCAGCTTCTTCGGCAGGATCTCGATGTCCAAGGTGGTCGACGAGAGGCGCTGGCCGTCGCGGATGACGGTGACGGGCTGATGATGCTTCAGGCGCAGAGTACGGACCGGAACGATGGTCGCCGGCGGCGGTGGTTCGGCCGAGCGGAACAGCCTGGAAAAAATCCCGCGCGGAGAAGACGGCTGGAAGACCGTCTCGAGGAAACCGTCGCGCGGGGAGCTGAAAGTCGTGGCGCCGGCGGCGTCGACAGCCATCGGGGCGAGGTTGCAGACCTGGATCTCGTTGTCTTCCGTCGGGATCACGCTGTATTGGCCGTTGCAGGAAATGGCGGCGCGGGTGCGCGGGATCAGGACGGACGAGAGGAAGTAATGGTCGTTGATCCGCCCGAGGTCGATCGTCTGGAGCACCCGCCGTGACAGGATGTTGCAGGCTTCGGCACACTCGTCGATCCCGAGCATGGAGGCGATCCCGTGCGGGCCTTCCCCCACCGGCACGATGCCGAAAGCCATGTCGAACTCGCCGACCGCATCGATCAGGCGGCCGACCGTCTCGTCGTTCCCGACGGCGACGATCGTCTCGCACCCCTGACCTGCCGCGTCCGCCACGATCTCGCGGACGTTCTTGAACATCGTGAGGCGCTCGATGCGTCCGCTGATGCCCAAATCCGTCAGCCGCGTCTCGACGCGCGAAAGGGCCCGCTCGTGCTTCTTGTCGGTGACGAAGGTGTCGTAGACGTACGTGTACATCGTTCGGCGCTTATGACCGTAAGCTGCAGGATGCGTCGAACCGGTCCGCTTACTGTTGGAGGATCTCCTCGATCTTCTTCTCGCGCAGGCTGCGCGCGCGGAGACCGGAGGAGGGCCGCTCTTCGGAGGCATGTCCCGCGGCCTCGACCTTCTCGACCGGAGGCACTTCGAGACCGATTACGAGCTGGCCGCGCATCATCGCGCCCGGAGCGACGGAGAGGACCTTGGCCTGGATGTCGCCGTAGATGCGGGCGGTCGCGGACAGTTCGAGGCGGTCGAAGACGCGCACGTTGCCGTGCAGCTCGCCGGCCAGGACCGCGTTGCGCGCCTGGACGTTGGCATTGATGACCGCCGCCTGCCCGACGGACAGGTCGCTGCCCGTGGAGATGGAACCGGTCACGTGGCCTTCGATGCGGACGTTGCCTTCGCTCACGAAATCGCCCTCGACGCGGACGGACGGCGCGATCACGGTTTCGGTCTCCTGTCCGAGCGTCATCTCTTTCTCGTTCTTGAACATACCTCCAAGGGATTTATGAGCGTTAAGAAAGGCAGGCTGTGGATTGCTCGGCAATTGTAGCAGCCGTCAGGCGCGCGGGTCAAAACTCCGGGCGATCGGCAATCCGACGCCGAACACCGAGCCCTTCCCGATGCCGGAAGAGGCCGCCCAGACGCGGCCGCCCTGCATTTCGGTCAACATCTTCACGACGTACAGGCCGAGGCCGGAGCCTCCGCGATCGATGACCAGTTCCCCGCGCTCGTATTTCCCGAACAGGCGCGCCGCGTCTTCCGGCGCGATGCCCATGCCGGTATCGGCGACCTCGAAGACCGCTTCGTCGCCGTCGCGGCGAAGGCGCACGGAGATGGTCCCCTGCTCCGTGTATTTCATGGCGTTGTCGATCAGGTTGAAGATCACGTGCTTGATCTTTTCGGGATCGAAATCGATCAGGAGCGGGCGCGGGCATTCGAACTTGAGCTCAAGCGCCAATCCCTTCTTCGAGACAGGCAGCTTGAACTCCTCGACGACGTCCGCCACCGCCCCGTCCAGCGGCAGGACTTCCTTGCGGAGCGTCATCTTGCCGGACTCGAGCTTCGTGATGTCCAGGAACGTCTCGACGGCGTTCAGGAGCCGCGTCGTCACGTTCAGGTTGAGCGTCACGATCTCCTTCTGCTTCTCCGTCAGCGGGCCGAGGTCGCCGTCGCGGAACATCGAGAGGTAACCGCGGATGCCGCCGAGCGGTCCGCGGATCTGGTGCGAGGCGATCGAGACCATCGTGGTCTTGAGGTCGTCGAGCGCGCGCAACCGCTTGTTGCCGGCGGCGAGTTCCGAGGCTAGATGCTGGACTTCCTCGCGGCGACGGACTTCGGTACGGACGCTGCGGATGAGGAGGATGCCGACGATGACCGTGACGACCAACGTGACGAGCCTAGACACGAATTCGAAGATCGAACTCGCCCAGAAGATCTGCACGAAGCCGATGAAGCCGAGCAGCATCGCGAACGTTTCGGTCGCGATGACCTTCAGGTTCATGAGACCATGCCTGAAGATCGTATAGCTCAGCACGAGCACGAAAAAGAACGAGGTCGCCGGGCCGAAGACCGTGGCCTTGGTGTATCCGAAAACCGTCGGCAGAAGCGCATTGATGAAGAACTGGCAGAACGTCACGAGGACGATCATGAAGAGCACGAGGGAGATCTGCGTGCGGACGACCCCGTCACGGTTCTCCCGCCTGGCCCGAACGAGCTGAACGGCCGATAACGCCGTATAAAGCACCTGGTAGAGTATGCCGATCGGGTACAGGAGGCCTGGGGTGAAATCAGTGCCCCAATCCGCCAACGTGACCGAAACGATATTGAAATCGGTGCGGAGCACGGACAAGACGAGAAGGCTCGGGAGCAGGATGAGCGCCGCCTTCCACCAACGCATGCGGCCGTTTGCCTTCGGGAAGTAGTATGAAAAGATCAGGAAGACGGCAGGGAAAAAGAACGGGCCGATGATGGAAGCTCTCGCCCAGAACAATGCCGGGGCCGGTTCATGCATCACGTCCGAGAGCGTCGATGACATCGCCCAGAACCCGAGGGACATGGCCATCGCAAGCGCAAGACGGTGGACCAGATTGCGGCGATCACGCAGGTAGATGAAGAGGCCGAGCGTGAAGACGGCGACTGCGGAGGTGAGGTTCGTGATCTGCGTCGGCGCCAACAGGATGGTATTCGCGACGATGCTTGACAGGGACATGTTTTTCCTTTAGGTTCAGGGCGGAGGTGCCCTACGATGCATGATTCAAGCGCATTCCGTACCGAGACCGTCTCTGCCATCCATGACCCGGAAATCATCCGGAAATGTTGGGAAGGGTATGAAGAGGCGCACGGCGGAGTAGCAGACTCCTGCATCCAGGAGCAGCGCTGCTACTCGGCCGAGACCTTCGCGGAGGCCCTGCGTGACCCTGAGTACATTATACACCTCCTGTTCCACGGCGATACGGTCGTCGGCGCGATCGGCGGGACGAACAATCTGGAAAAAGCGCGTATCGCCTACGTCAATCCGGACGTCCTGCGACAGCAGCATCCGGAAGCCGTCGCGGAGGGAAGGCTCTGGTACATGCCGATCCTCTTCGTCCGAAACGAGTACCAAGGACGTGGGTGCTCGATCATGCTCTTCGAAGAGCACGCACGATATTTCTGGGAACGAGGCTGGATGATCGCATCGGACTATGCGTCCGGCAAGCATGCCTGGTTCAATCTCGACTATTTCACCGGCGTGTACCGCAAAGCGCTCACGAATCTCGGCATCGAGGCCGATCCGGACGCGAGACGGCTGGGAGAGCAGGTGTACTTCTCCATCAGCTTCGGCAAAAAGGCGCCTTAGAAAGGGGCCTTATTTCTTTATGACGGTTTCCGGAAAATCAAAACCGTTATAGCGGTCGTAGCCGGTCGTATAGGCCCCGGCATTCATGAAAAGAATCCGGTCGCCCAGTTCCACTTTCGGCAAGACGATGCTCTTGAAGATGACGTCGACGCTGTCGCAGGTCGGCCCTGCCATGACGTACGACCGCTTCTCACGAGAGGGATGTTCGGTGCGGACCTCGTACGGGAATTTCTCATGGATCTCCATGAGCCCGTTGTAGACGCCCGCGTCCAGGTAGATCCAATGCTCGCCGCGCCTTTCCGCCTCTCCGATGACGCTCGCCACGAGCGTACCGGATGTCGCGACCATGTGGCGGCCCGGTTCAATCAATACCCTGACATCGCGAGAAAAATGCCGCTCGATACGCCCGACGACGCGCCTCCCAATTTCCTCGATCGAAGGCGGTTGCGTCATGGCCTCCAGCGCGGGAAGTCCGCCTCCCAAATTGAGAAGCTTCAGTTTGATCCCCTCCCGCCTGGCCGCAGTGAACACCTCCGCGCATGCGTCGATGGCTTTTTCCCAGTTTTCAGGGTTCAAGCATTGAGAACCGACATGAAACGTCAATCCGACGGGGTTGAGTCCGAGATGCACGGCTTGAGAAAGCAGGCTTACGGCCTCAGGACGTTCGACGCCGAATTTACGGGTCAAAGGCCAGACGCTGCCTTCGTTGGAGACAGCGAGACGGATGTAGATATCCGAACCCGGCGCCAGCTCCGAAAGCTTCCGTATTTCAGCTTCTGAATCGGCGCTGAACAGGCGGACGCCAAGCTTATAAGCTTCGCGTATTTCCGAGGGCGACTTGATGGGGTTGGAAAAGGCGATTTTCCCGGGCGGGCATCCGATGCCCATGCAAATCCGGACTTCGTTCATCGAGGCGACGTCAAAACCGCATCCTTCGCTTAAGAGGGTTTTCAGTATTTCAAGATGACGGTTCGCTTTGACGGCATAAAAAACTTCGAGACGGCTCCCGAAGATCTTATCGAGGTTGCGGCGCGTGGACTGCACGCGCGCAAGATCGACCATCAAGTAAGGCGTCGATGGCATGGGCGGATCATTTCCTTGTTTCTTACATCTCCTCCGGCACCTCGAACCCCAGTAGGTGCGCTCCGCGCTTGAGCGCGCGGGCAGCGGCCTCCAGGAGGCGCAGTCGGGCCGCGCGATCTTGCTTGGAAGCGTTCAGGACCGGGACGTTCTCATACAAAGCGGCGACGGCGCGGGCGATCTCGTACAGCTGCGCGGCCACGAGCGAGGGCCGCAACTGCGTCGCGGCGCGGCGGACCGCTTCCGGAAAACGCGCCAGAGCAAGGGACAGCTGGAACTCCTCGTCCTTGGCCTCGCGTCCCTCCCCTTCCGCCTCGGTCTCCTCGGATTTTCGGACGAGGCTGCGGATGCGGGCGTGCATGTACTGCAGGTACGGACCGGTCTTGCCGGCGAAGGCGAGCGAGGCCTTCGGGTCGTAGATCATCCCGGAGGCGATGTCCACGTCCAGGAAATAGAACTTCACGGCGGCGAGAGCGACTTGCCGCGCGCGACGGAGCGTCTCGTCGTCGGAAAGCGCGAGGTGGCGCTGGCGGATCTCGACGGCGGCATCGGTCTCGAGCGCGGAGAGCAGGTCGTCGGCGTCGACGACCGTTCCTTCGCGCGACTTCATGCGGCCTTCAGGCAAAGCCACGAGGCCGTACGAAAGATGCCTGAGCTTCGCGGCCCACGGGAACCCGAGCAGTTCCAGGATCTTGAAGAGCTGCCGGAAGTGCAGGTTCTGCTCGTCCGCCACGACGTAGACGGAGGCGTCGAGCCCTTGCTCGTCGAACTTTTTCTTGGCGAGGTGCAGGTCCTGCGTGATGTAGAGCGCGGTGCCGTCGGAGCGCAGGACGACCTTATTCGGCAGGCCATGCGCTTCCAGGTCCGCGATGACGGCGCCGGTCTCGTCCTTCCGGAAGACGCCTTTCGCGAGGCCGAGTTCGACGATCTCTTTTCCCTCCTTATAGATCTCCGATTCCTTGTACTCGACGTCGAAAAGGAACCCGAAGCGTCTGTAGGTCTCATGCTGCCCGGCTTCGCACCAATCGCTCATCGTGCGCCAAAGCTTGCGCGTCTCGGCGTCGCCCTCCTCCCATTTGCGGATGATGTCATGGGCATCCTTCTCCAGCGACTCGTCGGTCTTTGCGGACTTCTCGTACAGGACGTACAGATCGCCGAGGTAGCGATCACCTTTCTTGCCGAGATCGTCTGGCGTCCTGCCCTCGCCCCAGCGGATATAGGCGACCATGGCCTTCGCGATCGCCAAGCCGCGGTCGTTCAGGAGCAGCGCGCGCACCACCTGCACGCCCTGCGATTCGAGCAGGCTCGCGATCGCCGAACCGAGCAGGCCGTTGCGGACGTGGCCGAGGTGCAGCGGCTTGTTGTTGTTGGGGCTGACGTACTCGATCATCACCTTTTCCGGCTTCTCCGGTTTCCGGTCGCCGTAGTGTTCGTCGACTTCAGCCGAAACCTGTTCGATGACGGCTTCCTTCTTCAGGAAAAAATTGAGGTAGGGTCCTTTCGCTTCGACCCGCTCGAAATCCGCTGGCAGATCGAGCTTTCCGGCCAGCTCGGCCGCGATCTTCGGTGGGGCCTGCTTCAGGCTTTTCGCCAATTGGAAGCACGGGAACGCCAGATCGCCGTTCTCGGGGAGTTCGGGGTATTCCAAAGCGTCCGGAGGGATCTCCGTCGCCGATGCCCGCGCAAGCGCGACGGCCAGGTTCGATTTCAGGGATTCGATCAGGTACATAGCGCTCGTCGCGACCTTAAACGAGTCTCACGAAGTGCAGCTTGCCTTTCTGAAGGACGATGCCTTTCTCCACCGCGACCATCGGGTCTTTCACGGCGCCGCCGTCGATCTTCACACCGCCGGCTTCGATGTCGCGGCGGGCCTGCGAATTCGAGACGCCGAAAGCGGCGGCGACCGCCTCGTAGAGCTTCATCGGTTTCCCGAGCGCCCACTCCCTGATCTCCGTCGGCATCTCGCCCTTCTGGAAACGGGCCTTGAAGCCGGCCTCGGCCGCGTCAGAGGATTTTCCGTCGTGGTACATCGCCGTCAGCCTCTTGGCCAGGCGCATCTTCACGTCGCGGGGGTTCTCCCCCTTCTTGAGGGCGGCTTTCTCGTTCTCGACTTCTTCCTTCGTATAATCCGCCGCGAGTTCCAGCCAATTGCCGAGGGCGCTGTCGGGGATCGACATGGTCTTGCCGAACATCTCTTCGGCGGAATCCATGATGCCGATGTAGTTGCCGAGCGATTTGCTCATCTTTTCCACGCCGTCGGTGCCGACCAAGATCGGCGTCGTCAGGACGTCCTGCGGCGGAAGCTCCTTCTTGCTCATCAGGGCGCGGCCGGCCAGGAGGTTGAAGGTCTGGTCGGTAGCGCCGAGCTCGACGTCGGCCCGCAGCGCAATCGAATCGTAGGCTTGGAGCATCGGGTAGAGGAGCTCGTGCATGTGGACGTCGGAGTTGGCGGAAAGGCGCTTCGAAAAATCATCGCGCTCGATGATGCGGGCGACCGTGAACTGCGCGCAGAGCGAGACGAAATCGGCGGCCTTGAGCTTGCCGAGCCATTCGCTGTTATAGCGGATCTCCCCTTTCTTCACGTCCAGGATCTTCCCGACCTGCTTGAGGTAGGTGGCGGCGTTGGCCTTGATCTCCTTGGTAGTGAGCATCGGACGGGTCTTGGACTTGCCGGTGGGATCGCCGATGAGCGCGGTGAAGTCGCCGATCAGGAAGATGACCGTGTGGCCCAGGTCCTGGAAGGCGCGGAGCTTGCGGAGCACGACGGCGTGCCCGATGTGCAGGTCCGGACGTGACGGATCGGCACCCAGCTTGATCCTCAGCTTCCGGCCGGAGCGGAGCTTCTTCTCCAGGCTTTCACGGACGATGACGTCGGCGACCTGGTGATCGAGCAAGCGGGCGATGTCGGCGTCGGACGGGACTTTCATATGCGGAGACTTTAGCGGGAATGGGACAAAAAAACAACCCGAGGGGGTTGTCGAGAGCGGAGGCGGCCGGAACCGCGCTCAGGCCGCTCCGGGCGGCTTGCGCCGGTCATCGAGGACAGGGCCGAGATCGATGCCCAACAAAGCCAGCTTCCGGCGGAGTTCGCGACGTGCGCGATCCCCATATGATTCCCAACCGACCAGACCGCGCAAAGTAGCGAGACGACATATGAGCCAATCTCCGGCCAGGAAAAAATCCCCGGGCTCCGGGTAGTCCAGGCGGTGCGCTTCTCTTCCGCCGTCATACATCCTCATGCAGAGGTTTACCCGATTGTCATGCCGTCTGCCGTACAGGAAGACGGTCTCGAGCACGTACACCCTGCCGCCTTGGCCGCGCAGGGAGAGGCTCTCAGCCTCTCGGTCCGGAGAGCGCACGACATCATTCCTGAGGACCGCGTCCTCCAACTCACGCTTTCTGGACAGGGATTCGGCGAGAGCGATCATCTCATCGAGACGCGCTTCGACCTCCGGCCGCAGCTGCCGCATTCTGCTTTTCAGCTTGTACGCCGGAACCACCCGGCCCCAGAAAATCCAGGATGCGGCGACGGCGCCCGGGATGATGAAAAACATCTGCCACCACACGTAGGACAGGTACAGCCACATGATGACGAGGATCGGGTCCGACGAACGCGCGGCAAAGGACGAGAGACGCTTCTTGAATGCTGGCACAGGACCTCCAATGAACGATGCGGCGAGGATAGAAGAAAAACCGCCCGAGGTCAAGCCCTGGGCGGTCATTTCGCGGTTCCGGTTCAGTCGTGGAGCGTGATCGTGCAGGTCTTGTCGTCGCCGTTACGGAGCGCCACCGTGCCTTTCGGGGAACAGTCTCCGCCCCAGTCGTACGCCGCGTAGCCCTGCGGCACGACGCGGTAGACCGTGTAGTCGTTGGGGCTGAGGGTCGACGGCTGGCCGCTCGTGACCTGCATGCTGCCGATGAACAGCTTGATGTCCTGGTCGCGCGCCGTGCCGCCATGATGGTTCTGCACGTACGAGAAGAGCGTCAGCTTCGGCGGCTGGTTCGACTTGCTGCCGAAGGTCGCGTCGGGAATGTCGTTGAAGGTGATGAAGCACGCGCGGGTCTGATTGGCCGGAACGGTGACGACGCCGTCGGCCGAACAATCGCCCGACCAGGCCGAAGCCGCGTAGCCCGGAAACTGGCCGTGATAGATGGTGTAGCTGCCGGGCAAGACGTTGATGCCGTCCTGCGGCATGACCAAGGCACCGTTGATCAGATAGTCGACGTCCCCTTCCTTGCCGTGGCCGCCGTCGTCGTTGATGACGGTCGGAAGGATGATGATGCGGGTCGGCGCCGTCGATGAAGCGGCGGGCGTTACGGCAGGGTTGGCGACGGAGGGCTTGGCAGGAGAGGCTGCCGAGGCGCTGCGGCGGGCGTTGGCCTCTTGGAGGTTCGGGGAAGCGTCGCGTTCCGCCTTCCACCAGAACTGGTTCGGACCGGTGACGTCGGCTCCGCGGCCATATTCGGCCAGCGCGGTGTCGGGCACGACGGCGATCTTGCGGTTCCAATCGTCGCCGTAGATCATGCGGGCGATGCCTTCGGTCGAAAGCCAGCGCAGGTTGCCGTCGCGGTCGATGCCGTAGATGCGCGCTTCGGAGGCGCCTTTGATCGGCCGAGAACCGGGCCGAAGAGGTACTTGGCCCGCGAACGGCAGCTGGGAAAGCTCGTCGTCCGAAACCGTCCGGACCGGGCTGAAGTCCGCATACCAGCTGCGGAACGTCGCCTCGTCGGGAAACGCCAGGCGCTTCTGGTCGCTCGTGACGTAATAGACGGTCGGGCCCGAACCCTTCACCAAATCGCCGAAGCCGGCGGCGTGGACCGGACGGATCGCGAGCAGCGAAACGGCGCCGAACGCGAGGGCGAAGAAGAGCTTCTTCATGGCGAAATGTTACGGGAAATCTCCGCCAGCATAACAAAAAAACCGCCCGAAGTCAAATGGGCGTTGAGGTAGCCGGGGAGGGCAGTCGTGCCCCTGTCCCGATGGAAAAACCGGCTTCAGGAGGCAGCAACGAATTGCCTTCGGTGAAGATGCCGAGAAACGCCTGGACGATTTCGGAAGAGACATCGGGGCTCAACGCCCGGTCCGGAGAATACCGACGCCGACTCAGTCGGCTGAAAGCCAGGAGCCGATCATACGCCGTATCGATCGACGAGGGCGTCAATGACCTCTCGACCAGGACGTGCTGACAGCCCAGATAGGCTGAAATCCAGGCGATGGCCGACCCTCCCTTTCCAGAAACAGTCGGCTCGACCAAGGAAAGACCGAACCGCCAGAATATCCCGATGGCGCCTTGGGGAGCGGCAACGACGAGGATGTTCCAATTGCCAGGGCTCCGGCCTTCGTAGCAGGCGTTTTCCACGACCAGTTTCCTGGCATGGAAATCCGCCAAGCAATGGAAGGCGATCGAGGCGAACTGGGCATCGTTGAGGCGCCAATACGCTCGCCGCGTTCCCTCAAGCTCCAGTCGGTATGCATCACTGCGCCTGATCCCGAGGAGATCGTATCGGACTGCGACCACGAAGAGGGTGAGGAAAAAGACGACAGCGATGAATGTCCACATGCAGCCTCCCTTGCGGAACAAAGAACTCGCCAGGACCTTACATCCCGACGAGCACCGCGTCAATCTTCGCGAGTTCCTGCCGCTTCTCTTCCAGCATCTGCTTCGTCTTGTCGACCACGTCTTTCGGAGCCTTCTCGGTGTAGCCGGGATTGCCGAGCTTGGCTTCGAGGCTCTTCACGAACCCCTCAAGGTTCTGCTTCTCCTTCTCGAGGCGAGCCTTTTCCTTGGCGGGGTCGACCATGCCGGAGAGCGGGAGGTGGATCTCGACGCCTCCGACCATCGCGGAGGCGGCATCCTTCGGCTTCTCCCCCTTCGCCACGATCGTCAGCGTCTCGATGCGCGCCAGTGCGCGGATGACTTCGGCATTATCCTTCAGCAGCTTCGCCTTCGTCCCCGCCACGATCGTCGCATCGACGCGCTTGGCGGGTTCGACCTTATATTCGCTGCGGATGTTGCGGACGGCCCCGATGATGCCCTGGAGAAGCGTGAAATCCTTCGGGACCGCGGTCTTACCGGCCTTCGGCCACGCTTCGATCATCAGGAACTTCTTGCCCTTGGCATTGCCGGCGAGCATGTCCCAGACCGCTTCCGTGACGAACGGCATGTAAGGGTGCCAAAGCTTCAAGATGTGTTCGAGCGCGTAGAGCAGGACCTTCTCCGTGGAGGCTTTCAGCTTGGGATCCTGCATCTGGATCTTGGCGATCTCCAGGTACCAGTCGGCGAACTCGGTCCAGGTGAAATCACGGAGCAGTTCGCCGGCCGACGAGAATTCGTATTTCCCGATGAGCGCGGTCGCCTCGGCGGTCACGGTCGCCAGACGCGCCATGATCCACTTGTCGGAGAGCGTCTTCGGCGCCGGCTTACCCTTCACGCGCGCGGGTTTCGAGACGGACGTCAGCACGAAGCGGCTGATGTTCCAGAGCTTGTTGGTGAAGTTGCGGAAGCTGGCGATCTTCTCGTCGCCCAGGCGCGTGTCGGCGCCGGGAGCGTTGCCGATGACGAGCGAGAGGCGCACGGCGTCGGTGCCGTATTTGGCGGTGACATCGAGCGGGTCGATGATGTTGCCGAGCGACTTGGACATCTTGCGGCCTTGCTCGTCGCGGACGAGACCGTGCAGGTAGACGGTCCTGAACGGGATCTCGCCGAGCGCGTAGGTCGACATCATGACCATGCGCGCCACCCAGAAGAAGATGATGTCGCGGCCGGTCTCAAGGACATCGGTGGGGTGGAAGCGCTTGAGGTCCGCCGTCTTATCGGGCCAACCGAGCGTGGTGAAGGTCCAGGAACCGGAAGAGAACCAGGTATCGAGCGTGTCCTCGTCCTGCGTCCAACCTTTGCCCGGCGCCTTGTCGGCCACGCGCAACTCCTCGCCCTTGTACCAGACGGGTACGCGGTGCCCGAACCAGATCTGGCGCGAAATGCACCAGTCGCGCAGGTTGTCGATCCAATGGAAGTAGACCTTGGCGAACTGGTCCGGGAGGATGGCGATTTCCTTGGAAGCGACCGCCGCGTGCATCAGCTGCTTCAGCGTGACTTTCTCCCCCTTCTTCCACTTGCCGAGCGTGGCTCGGCGAAGCGCGAACGGCTTGTTGACGCGCACGAACCACTGCCGCATCGGCAGCTGCTCCACCGGCGCGCCGCCGCGCTCGGCCACCGGCAGGTTCTGGGAGATCTCCTCGACGTTCTTCAAAACACCCGCCTCCTTCAGCGTTTCTTCGACTTTCACGCGTGCCTCCTTGATCGTGAGTCCGGCAAAATCCTTGCCAGCCGCTTCCAGCAAGCGTGCATCGGTACCGATGACCTGCACCGTCGGCAAGCCGTGTCGCTCGGCCATCTCGGCGTCGATCATCGCATGCGCGGGCGTGACGCCGAGCGCGCCGGTGCCGAAAGACGGGTCGACCGCCTTGTCGGCGATGACTTTGACCGTGATCTTCTTGCCGCAGAAGGTCGGCGTATACGTCTTGCCGACGAATTCCTTGTAGCGGACGTCGTCCGGATGGACGGCGACGGCCGTGTCGCCGAACTTGGTCTCGGGCCGTGTGGTCGAGATGGCGATCGGGAAGTCCTTGTCGTACGTGAAGGTCAAGAGCTTCGCCTTCGTCTCCTTCATGTTGACCTCGTCGTCGGAGAGCGTGGTCTGGAACTGCGGATCCCAGTTGACGACGCGGTAGCCGCGCTCGATCAGGCCGTCCTCGTGCATCATCCTGAACATCGCGTTCACGGCGCGGTTGCGGGGCTTGTCGAACGTATAGGCCTCGCGCGACCAATCGCAGGAGGCACCCATGGAACGGGTCTGGCGGACGATGGTCTTGCCGGACTGTTCGGCGAACTTCACGACCTCGGCCAGGAACCTCTCGCGGCCGAGCTCGCGCTTAGGATCCTTCATCCCCTTCTCGCGCAACAAGCCTTCCACCTTCACCTGCGTGGCGATGGCGGCATGATCGGTGCCGGGCAGCCACAAGGCGGCTTTGCCGCGCATGCGCTCGAACCGGATCATGAGGTCCTGGATGGCATTGCCCGTGGCGTGGCCCAAGTGCAGCGTGCCGGTGCGGTTCGGCGGCGGCATCATGACCGTGAAGGGCTTGCGCTTCTTGCCGTTCGGCAGCTTGTCCGGGTCGAAGAAGCCGCTCTTCTCCCAGCGGCGGTAAATCCCGTCCTCCACCTTTGAGGCGTCGTAGGCCTTGTCCAGTTCCGGCTTCTTCTGGGCTTTCGGCATATGCAGCCATCCTAAGGCAATGCCATGCCGCTTTCAAGCCTGCGGCGCCCGCGGACGGAAAAGCCCGGCGCGAAGGCCGGGCTTTCCTCTGGGACGGTTCAGTTCTGGAGCGCGGAGTCGATCATCTGCTTGACGGCATCGATCGGGAGACCGCCCGGGATGAACTGCTGGCTGCCCTTGGCGCCGATGACGAAAGAGTTAGGGGTGCCCGTCACGCCGGCAGCCTCTCCGCTCTTCTCGGAGGCCTGGATCAGGCCTGCATACTTGCCGCTCGCGGCGCAGGCGGAGAACTTCTTCAGGTCCTTGACGCCCGCCTGCTTGGCCAGATTCTCGAGCGTCGTCGCGTCGAGTCCGGACTGGGACCACGCATCCTGCGTGGCGATGAAGGTATCGGCCATCTCCCAGAACTTACCCTGCTCGTTGGCGCATTCGGCGGCTTCGGCCGACTTTTCCGCGTACGGATGGATCGAGCTCAGTGGGAAGGAGCGATAGACCCACCGGACCTTGCCGGCGTAATCCTTCATGATCTGCTGGAGCGTCGGGTGGAAGCGCGCGCAGAAGGGGCACTGGAAGTCGGAGTACTCGATGATCGTGACCGGCGCGTTCTTGTCGCCGCGGACATGATCTTGCGCGGTGACCGGAGCGACCTTGCCGCCCTGGCCGGCGGACGGAGCGGCGCCGGACGGCGTCGGAGCGGACGGGACCTGGCCGACGGGAGCCACGCTATCAGAGCCGGTGTAGGCACGGTTCGTATAGAAGCGGTCTTTGAGCAGAATAGCTCCTCCGAGCGCGATCATCCCGACGACGCCGACGGCGACGCCTGCAAGGAAGATCTGCTTGGCGGAAAACTGCATCGAGAACTTGTCGTTCTGGTCCATAGGAAAGGTGAAGAGTGAATGGTTCGGGCGCATTCGGCCGTGAGGCTTAGGCATCCCGTAAGGCCATGAACGGCGTGAACCTGGGCGGGTCGGCGGTGGCGAAAGGCAGGCGCGTGCCGCGACGCAGGCGACGACGGCGCATGGCATCATGCGCGGCCGGCGGCATCAGGAGGGCGGCCAGGAACGGCGCCGACGCGCCAGCCAGGGCGACCGGCAGCCGGAAGGGCGGTTCAGGCGCGAGCGCGCGCAGCAAGCGCGAAAGGTCGGCCTGCGGCTTGAAGATCTGGTGTTCCGAACAGGAATTGGGCGCGCCGACGTCCTGGAACTGCGAAGCGTCCCGGTTCATGCACGGCACGGCCAGATAGGAGGCCAGCACGAGAAAGAAGAGGGCGCCCAAAAGCAGCCTGGCTTCGATGGCTTTCATGATCGCCGCGCCGCGTGAAGTCGTCATGCCGGAACAGTATAACGCATCGCCGGCTCGTTTCCGAGCGGGCGGTCAAGACCTTCAGCTTTTCGCCTCCAGGCTGAAGCGGTACATCCCCATGCCGCATGTCCCTTGGAGCGTGCCGGGAGCGAGCGTGCCGAGGGCGACGTCCGTCGCGCCGCTCGGAGGAAGGTTCCTGCTGATGCCCAGGTTCGGGATGCGGATGCTCGACGAGCAATCGTAAGTCGCGTCCGTCTCGAACCTCAGGACCGTGGGGATTCCTGACTTGACTTGGCTTAAGATCGGGCGGTAGCCGCCTTTCACCTGCAGAGTGACGATCTGCGTCCCGTCGACGATGGATACGTTGCCTGCGGAAGGCGGCGCGGCGGGGGTACGGTCGTGTCTGCCAAGGAAGAGGATGATGACGGCGGCCGCGATGCCGACGACGGCCAAGATGGCGGTGATGGGTTTCATGTGGAGTGCGTTCAGAAATTGAAGAGGGGCGGGGTGACGCCGGCGGCAGCCAGGGCGTTGATGACGTTGAAGGCGGCGAAGAGGATGACGAGGATTCCCGCCGTCTTGAAGAAGATGCCTTTGTTCCGGCTTCCGACGGCCCCGAGCGAACTGAAGCTGACGAGCGCCAGGACCGGGAACGTCCCGATGGCGAAGGCCAGCATCGTCAGGCCGCCTTTGAGGAAGCTGCCGGTCGTGAGCGTGTAGAGCTGCATCGATTGCGTGAAGCCGCACGGCAGGAAGAAGGTGGCGATGCCGAGCAGGAGCGGCGTGAGCGCGTGATGGAGTTTGGAGATGCCGAGCGCACGGCGGGAGAGGGCTTTCGGCATGGCGGGCTGGAAGCGCTTGGCCCAATCGAAGACGTCCAGCAGGTTCAGACCGAGGATCAGCATCACGACGCCGATCGCGATGCCGAGCGCCAAGGTAGCGGCGGGGTTCAGCTGGAACACCGTCCCCGCCGCGCCGATCGCGCCGCCGAGGAGAAAGAAGGCCGCGAGCCTTCCAGCATGGAAGAGGAGCTGCGGCTTCGTCCGCTCTCCCCCCTTGGCGAACGCGGCCGACATCGAGAGCGCGAGCCCCCCTACGACGGCCAGGCAGCTGGACAACGAAGCGACGATGCCGACGACGAACGCCGTCCCGTACGTCACCCGACTGCCGGAAATCAGGTTCACCAAGCCCGCCTTCTGGAGGGCAAGGAAGCCGACGGCGAGCGCCGCCGAAATCGGGAGGGCGTAACGGAATTCGCCCCAGGCTTTTTCCCGCGCGGGCCTCTCGACCGAAAGGGCGTAGCCGTGCTTCTTGAGGACGACCGTCAGCTCCTCGGCGATCGCCGAGGGGTCCTTGTCGCCGAAATCTCCGGTCACCTCCACGCTCTCGGTCTCAAGATCCGACTTCGCCTCCGTGATGCGCGCGTCGTCCTGCAATTCGCTTTCGGTCATGAGGACGCATGCCTGGCAGTGCATCCCCGAGACGTGGAACTTCAGCGTCTTTTTTCCTGATGCCATAGGGTCAGAGTTTTTTCGTCTTCAGCCGCAACGAATTGACGACGACGGAGACGCTCGAGAACGCCATCGCGGATCCGGCAAAAACCGGGCTGAGCAGCCATCCGAAGACCGGGTAGAATGCCCCGGCCGCAAGCGGGATGCCGATGGCGTTGTAAACGAAGGCCCAGAACAGGTTCTGACGGATGCCGCGCATGATCAGCTTCGACAGGCGGACCGCCTTCACGAGGCGGGAGATGTCGCCATGCAGGAGCGTGATGCCGGCCGACTCGATGGCGACGTCGGTGCCGGTCGCCATGGCGATCCCGACGTCCGCCTGCGCGAGCGCCGGCGCGTCGTTGACGCCGTCGCCCGCCATCGCGACGACGCGACCCTCCGCCTGCAAGGACTTGATCTTCTCGAGCTTCCCTTCCGGCAGGACTTCGGCGACGACCTCATCCACGCCGGCGAGTTTGCCGACGTGCGCAGCCGTGAAACGGTCGTCGCCCGTGAGCATCACGACGCGGATACCCATCTTCCGCAGCCGGCCGACCGCTTCGGCGGCGCCGTCGCGCAGCCGATCGGCCACCATGACGACGGCCTGCACGCCTCCGCGCGCGGCCAGGAGCACCGGCGTCTTGCCTTCTTCGGATTCGGCGCGGATTGATGCCTCGTCGAACGGCAACCCGAGCGCAGCGATGAGCTTCGCGTTGCCGGCATGATACTCGACACCGCCGATCTTCCCTTTCACGCCCTGCCCCTTGATGGCCTCGAAGTCCTCGACCGGAAGCAGCCCGATCTTTTCCTGCTCGGCATAGGCGATCACCGCATGCGCGATCGGATGCTCGGAACGCTTCTCGAGGGAAGCGAGGACGGCAAGCAGTTCGCGCTCTGGCGTCTCGACGAGGCACCGCACCGACGCAATTTCCGGCTTACCGCGGGTCAGGGTCCCGGTCTTGTCGACCACGACCGTATCCACTTCGTGCAGGCGCTCCAGCGTGGCGGCGTCCTTGATGAGGATGCCTTCCTTCGCCCCCTTGCCGACGCCGACGATGATGGCGGTCGGCGTCGCGAGGCCCAGCGCGCACGGGCAGGCGATGACGAGCACGCCCACGAAGCACGCCAGGCCGCTCGAAAGCGCTTGGGGAAAACCGAGCGCCCGCGGGCCGATAAGCAACCATGCCGCGAGCGATACGAACGCGATGGCAAGGACGGCCGGCACGAATACGGAGGAGATCCTGTCGGCCAGGGCCTGGATGGGCGCGCGGCTGCCCTGCGCCTCTTCGACCATCTTGATGATGCGCGAGAGCGTCGTTTCGGCTCCGACTTTGGAGGCCCTGAACGTGAAGGTCCCGCTCGTGTTCATGGCGCCAGAGACGACCGCGTCCCCGACGGTTTTCCTGACCGGCATCGGTTCCCCCGTCACGACCGATTCGTCCACGTACGACGTGCCTTCGACCACGACCCCGTCGACCGGGACGCGTCCGGCCGGTTTCATGACGAGGAGATCGCCCTGCGCCACCTGTTCGATCGGCACTTCCCGTTCCGCTCCGTCGCGCACGACCAGCGCGGTCTTGGCTTGGAGGCCGATCAGACGTTCGATGGCGTCGCCGGTCTTGAGCTTGGAGCGCGCTTCCAGGTACTTGCCGAGCGTGATGAAGGCGATGACGACGATCGTCACGTCATAGTAGGTCGACTCGACGTTCAGATACGGTTTGAGGCTCTCCTCGAACGCGGTCACGAGGAAGCTGTAGAGGAACGCGGCGACCGTGCCGAGGCCGATGAGCGTGTCCATGTTGGCCTTGCCGTAGCGCAGGAACCGCCAGAAACCGAGCAGGTACGGCCTGCCCGCGACGAAGAGCGCATACGACGCCATGATCGGCAGGAGGTGGTGGAAGAATTCACTCCAGAGATACGGCATCTTCGGGACCGTCCCGAATTGGGCCGAGATGTCCCATCCCATGATGAAGACGCTCACGATCGCGAGCGGGGTGACGGAAAGAAGCTTGCCGCGCATGTCGGCGAGTTCCGCCAGCTTCTCCCGCTTGGATTCGCCCGCATCCGCGCGGCCGGCGTGATCTTCGGGCACGATCAGTGCGTAGCCGAGATGTTCGATCAGTCCGGAAAGGCGCCGAGGATCCGTCTTCGCCGGATCGAAGGAGATCCTGGCGCTTTCGGTGCCGTAGTTCACTTCGGCCGAAAGGACGCCCTCGGCCTTCTTGAAGGTCTTCTCGATGATGCCCGCGCAAGAGGCGCAGTGCATGCCCTTGATCCTGTAGGTGCTGATGGAAGTCATAGGTTCCGTAAATGAAAAACCAAGCGAAGCCGCGCGACCGGCCGCTCGGTTCAATTACGCAGGATGACGGTAGAGAGGCTTCGGTGACGTAAGCCTATCCCGATGGCTTCTTCCAGGCGCCGTGAGCGGACGGGAAAAATACCGACGGCGGCGGACCGATCGGCGAGCAGCAGCAGGACGACGAGCAGTACGAGGGGCGGGACGGCGGCCGGGGCGGGAACGACCGTCGAAGGCGCAGCCTGATCCAGGCAGTGGTTCAGGCAATCGAGCGGCGCGGGGCCGTGATCCATGGGGCCGCACGGCATGGAGCCGCATGTCTCTTCCATATGCACGCCACCGGAGCCCATGCCGAAGAAAGCCATGCCCCCGAACGTCGTCGCCAGAAAGAGCACGGCGGCGATCAGGATGCGCGTGATGATGCGTTCATCGACCCGTATAATTGCGCTCATATCGCCTTGAACATACCACGGACCACGAGCGCGTTCAACCTCCCAGCGGGAGCAGCCAGAGGGCGAGATCGTCGGGCTTGGCGGCGTCGACCGGGGCGAGAAAGCTCGCGATCTTGCCGTCGGGCGAAACGGAAGGCCGCGTTTCGGGAACGAGGCCGGAGGTGAGATCTTCGCCGGACTTGGTGACGGCGTCGAGCAGCTTCAGCCGCGGAGTGCCGCTGCCGGAGAGTTCCGACAGGAGAAACCCGTCGCCGGCTCCCCGGTACACCGGAAAGAGCTCGTCGATGTCGGCGGTCCTCAGGATCGGCGCGGGGTCGGTACCGTCGGCCTGCATCGCGTAGATGTCCCAATTGCCGTCGGTCAGGCGGCGTTGGAAATGGATCTTCCTGCCGTCGGAGGACCAGCTCGGATGACGGTCATCCGCGCCGCGCGTGAGCTGCTGGATGTCCGCGCCGTCCATGCCGATCTTCCAGATCGAGCTTGCGCCGTGCGACAGTTCGGAGGCGGCGGTTTTCCCGGCGGCCGAGCGCTTCGGCTTGAAGCTCCGATCTCCATTGACCTCGAAAGCGACCCACTTGCCGTCGGGCGAGATGCTCGGCGAGAGGAGATCTTCCTTGCCGTCGTGCCCGGTCAACTGCTTCTCATCGCGGCCGTGGGTATCGGAACACCAGACATCGAAGACACCGGCGGCATTCGGTTTCGAATAACACAGGCGGCCGACGGCGCTCTGGACCGAACGGTCACCGGAAACGATGCGAGGTTCCTTTGAGTCGAAAATCGTCTCGGGTGTGCCGGAAGCGATTTCCAGGCGAAGGACGCGCCAGCGTGCGGATGTGCCATCGGTGGAGCTTGCGCTCAAGATCAACGCGCCGTCGTCGGCGAAACCGGCCGCCGCGATGCGCTCCCCCGCTGCCGGCGCCCAAAGCAGGCGCGCGCCATCCGGACGGGCGCGGAGACCCTGGAGCCGCGGATCGACCAGCACCGGTTCCTGAGGCGCTTCCGCCTGCGGCGGGGCCGGCTCGACGATGACCTTGTCGAGCGAACGCGCATCGACCGCCTGTCTCCAGGCAAGCACGCCGAAGCCCGCGCCGCCGAGGACGGCCAGGATAAGGAGTGCCAGGAAAAAAACTTTAAGCGCGCGCATATGATACGGAAAGTATACCACCGTCCCATGCCGAGAAAGTGGACAAGCACGGCCCTTGCCAAAATACCGCGGCTGCGGTAGTCTTGGACGCGTGAGCAAGCCAGGGCGCTTAGCTCAGTTGGCTAGAGCGTCTCGTTGACGTCGAGAAGGTCGAAGGTTCGACTCCTTCAGCGCCCACCAAGAAAAACCCTGCAAACGCAGGGTTTTTCTTTTGAATCATGATTGGAGCGTGCCCTACCTCCTTCCACTGGCTTTTGCCCCGTCATCGCGGATCGCGGTCGCCATGATGGTCGGGCCGTCGAGGGTACCGATGACGGTCAGCTTGTCCTTGATGCGCAGGGAGGTCGCGGGAACGGGCGCGTACCCGCTCTTCCCTTTTTTCATGATGACGGCGGAAGAGATGTCGATGGGGCGGTTATTGTAGCGGTTACCGTCGATGTTCAGGGAGATGATGTTCTCGCTGAGCGAGGATGAGACGTTGCCGGTGAAATAATTCCGGCCGACGAACGAGAGGTCGGTGACATCCTTGGCGATGAACGCGTCGCCGCTCATCGCTCCCGTGATCTTGACCTTGTCGCCGGCCAGGACGTCCGCGAACGACAAACCGTCGCCTGCGGCGATGCCCATGAGCGTCGAACCGCTGAGGTCGACCTCGTACGTCTTCGATACGGCGGCGACCGTCAGGTTATTGCCGTCCACGGCCGTGACGACGCCGGTCACGACCGGCGGCTTCGCCGGTTTTTTCGAAGCGGCGGAAGAAGCGAGCGGAGCGAAGATCAGCAGGGCGGCGAAAGCGGCGCGTACGATTTTTTTCATAGGTATGGAGTGACGGCGCTGTCAGTATACACCCGGAGTCCTGGCTTCAAGAAGTACCCGGTTTCCTGAAGACGAGCGTGATCATGCGGATTTCCGTCTTCGTCCGCGGAGAGGCCGTCACGGACGCCGCCGCGTGAAGACAGTCATCATCGGAAAAAAGTTCCCGCAGCTCATCAGCGGTGAAGTGGTGCGCCATCCGGGCGACGCCGCCGGAGCCGATCGCGGACTTGAGGTCCTCGGGCGTCGCGATGGCGGAGGCGAAAGCCTTGTCACCCATGACGAAGAACGTGCGATCCTCGTCCGCGTACGGGCGGGCGAGGTCGTACCGGAGGCGATACCCTTCCGAAGCCGTCCCTTCGTTGATCCAAGCGTATCCGCCGGGCTTCAGCACGCGATGCAGTTCGCGGACGACACCGGCACGCTGCGTCTTCGGAATATTGACGAGCACGAACGACGTGAGCACGGCATCGAACGTACCGTCGGGGAACGGCAGCCCGTCCGTGACGTCCGCGACCTGATACGTGACGCCATCGTTGCGGGAACGCCCGTTCCGGATCGCCTCCTCATTCAGGTCGATCGCGGTCACGGCATACCCCTTCGCGGAAAGCGCTCCGGCCATGCGGCCCCGGCCGCATCCGACATCGAGCAGCTTCGCATCGACAGGGAGGCGCGAAAGCAGTTCGTCTCCCGGCGCGGCGTTGTCCCCGATGATGTCATCGGCGGCGATGCCGGCCCAGTACTTCGCGTTGATCGAGGCGAAATCCATATGCCCTACATGGTACCTTCCGGCGCGGCGGCGTCAATGACGCAAAGGCAAATAAAGACTCCCGCCGCTGGAGCGCGATCGGGAGCGAGAACCGTACTGCCATGCCTAGATGATGTCAGGACCGTGGCGATTGTACCGATGGATGGTACGCACGGCATCGCGGAACGACGCATCTTCAATGGAAAGCGGCACGATGTGAAGTTCCAAGGCGAGGGCGGCCGTGTCGACCGAACCCGTATCCAGCAGCGCCTCCAAGATAAGGAGCTTATAAGGAGGGAGCGACGCCGTGCCACCGGAAGCGGCGTACGCCTTGGCGTACTCCACGCGCTGGCTTTCAAGAAACGCCCGAATGCCTGCGTCGGACGTCACTTCGATACGTCCAAGCTCTCTTTGAACACACATGAGACACCTCCGAAAGGAGAGCGCAGCGATTCCCGCTGCCGGGATCCGGACGCATTCCAGACGATGAATCATACACGAAATGACCCACGGCGTCAAGGCGGGCCGTTGGACCAGGAACGTTTTCAGGGCAGGAACGAGTACCCGTTCCGCAGCTTCCAAAGGAAATACTTCTCGAGGAGCAGCTTCCCCCAATCGTTGAAGATGTTGGGGATCATGAGGCCGAACCAGCGCGGCCTGAACAACGAGCTGCCGAGGATGATGACTTCCTTTTTTCCCGCGTCCATGACGCAGAGCGCAGGGATCTTCCCCCACGGCTTCTCGACGAGATCGCTCCGCCCGCGGAGCGTCCGCGCGACATTCTCGGCGACGATCTTCCCCGACGCGTCGCTGGGATATCCCGTCTTCGGCACGCCGAACGGGACGCGTCCGGGCTTGAACGGCGGCGGCACGTCGACCGCCAGGCCAGCACCCCAGATGTCCGCGTATCTCTTGTGCCGATAGCTCGGCAGCACGTCCAGGAAGTGATTGCCGGTCGCGGCCAGTTTCGGCGAATTCCTGATGAAGTCCACGCCGGTGAACGGCACCATCAGCATCGTGAAGCGGCTCGGCAGGACTTCGCCCGTATCCAGTTCCACGGAATCGGCGGTCACGCGCCGGATGCCGACCTCGGTGCGATGATGGATGCCGAACAGCTTCATGAACGTCGCGAGATAGCTCTCGGCCAAGAGCATGCCATCGATGCCGAAATGTCCGAGATACGTCTCGGGCGTCACCCAGTACAGATCCACCCGTTCGCGGACGCCGCGTTCGCGCAGCCATTTTTCCAGGTTGAAGAGGAACTCGTAGGCCGCGCCCATGCAGCCCGCGCGCTGCGTGGCGCCGATCACGATCGGTCCGGGGTCCTTCAGGAACGCTTCCAAAGCCGCCTTCGTCTCCAGCGCCCCGTCGATGCTGCCGACATAGTGGGCATGCTCGCGCACGCCGGGCGCGACGTCGCGATCGGTCTTGGGTCCGGTGGCGATCACGAGCTGATCGTAGGCGAAAGTCCCGTTTCCCGCCGTCACGACGGTCCGCGCTTCAGGATCGACCGAAACCGCGGCATCGACCACGAACCTGACGCCGCGCTTTTCGAAGATCGGCTTGCGCGGAACGAGGACCTGCCCGACGGACCGCCTTCCGAACGGCACCCAGATGAGCGACGGGAAATACAAGGAGTGTTCCTTGGGGTCGATGACCGTCACGTCGACCGCATCCTTCAGCTTGCGCTTGATTTCAAGCGCGGCGGTGGCGCCTGCGAAGTTCGCGCCGATGACGAGCACGCGTTTCTTGGAGCGGTTCTCATGCATGCCGGCAGTATAGCATCAACGACGAAAACGCGCCGGTTTTCGGCGCGCTTTCGATGGTAGGCCGGGATGGATTCGAACCATCGACCAGCAGTGTATAAGACTGCCGCTCTGACCGCTGAGCTACCGGCCCCTACCGGGCCATTGAACACGTTCGCGGCCAAGAAAGCAAAACCGCCCCGGAGGGCGGTTGGGCGGCGGATCAGTTGGAGTCGGCGTTAAGCGCCTGCAAAGCTTTTTCCATGATGGAAATCTTTTCCTGATCGTTCCCCGCCCCGATAATCTCGCCTTCCAAGGCTGCGATCAATTTTCCCTTGGTCAAGTTCCGAAGATTGGAATCCTTCAAGCACGCACGCAGGACCTCAGAACCCTTGTCGCCTTCAACATCCACGCCGGTCCGTTCGAGCGCCTGATGGATGCCCAACGAAACCATTTCTTCACCCATCGTTTCATCCCCAGGATGGTCCAAATACAGGGCAAGGGCGCTATGCGCGCCGTCGTCGAGCGCTTTCAGGATCCTCAGCCTGAATTCCATCGTCCGCCTCCTGTCGTCTTCGCTTGGCTGCTGAAGCTTTTCAAAAGCGGCATCGACATCGGCACCGATCTCATCCCCTCCGAAAGGAGAGTTCGGCATCTGCTCCATATTCATAGGGCTTTTTCGATGAATGTTGATTTTAACCCTTTTAATATAGCACATTTTTGAGGTTTTGTCAAACATTTCTCAGTCGGCGTGCCTGTTGGGCTTGGCGGCGAGGCTGCTTCCGGCTATCCTTGCCCCATGAAGAAGATCATCGTCCCGGAACATGAGGCCGGAGAACGCCTGGATGCCTGGCTGGTCCAGCAGTTCCCCGAACGCTCCCGCAACGCTTTCCAGAAGCTCATCAAGGAAGGCGGCGTCTTGGTGAACGGCAAGGCGGCCAAAGCGCACTACGCGCTCAAGCCCGAAGACGCCGTCGAGTTCCTGGCAGCGGCCAAGAAGGCCAAGGTCGCGAAAACGCCCGTGCCGCAGGTGAAGGTCGTCGACGAGACGGCCGATTACCTGGTGATCGAGAAGCCGAGCGGCCTCTTGGTGCACCCGGCGCCCTCGCAGAAGACGTCGACGCTCGTCGATTTCCTGTTGGAGCACGACCCGAAGATCAAAGGTGTCGGCGATGCCAAGGAGCGCCCGGGCATCGTCCACCGCCTCGACCGTGAAGCGTCCGGCCTCATGGTCGTGGCAAAAAACAAGAAGGCCTTCAGCTGGCTGAAGAAGCAGTTCCAGGAACACGCCATCAAGAAGGAGTACCTGGCGATGGTCTACGGCAAGCCGTCGCAGGACTTCGACACGATCGCGACGCCGATCGGCCGCAAGAAGGGCAAGGGTCGCATGTCCGCCCGCGCCCACGCCCAGGAAGGCGACCGCGACGCGCTCACCCATTACGACATCCTCGAACGTTTCCCGCAGGCGGCGCTCGTGAAGGTACGGACCGAAACGGGCCGCATGCACCAGGTGCGCGTGCACATGAAATCGATCGGGCACCCGCTCGTGGGCGACGATCTCTACGCCGGCAGCAAGCACGAGACGCCCTCGCTGCGCGGCATGCGCCTCTTCCTCCACGCGGCCACGCTCGGCTTCAAGGATCCGTCCGGCGAGTGGCGCGAATACCGTTCCGAACTTCCGCCGGAACTGGCGAAGCTCGTCGAAACCCTTAAGAGCAAGCATGCCAAGAAGTGAGCGGAAGCCGACCGTCATCATCTGCGGGCTGGCGGGCGCAGGAAAATCGACCGCCGCGACCCTGATCGGCGAGCGCTTCAAGCTGAAGCACGTGAGCGCGGGCGACCAGTTCCGCGCCGTGGCCAAGGAGCGCGGAATGAGCCTGATCGACCTGGGCCGCTACGCCGCCAAGCATCCGGAGTTCGACAAGGAGCTCGACCGCGGCATGATGGCGCATGCCCGCAAAGGCGGCGTCGTCTTGGACGGACGCGCCTCGGCCTACCTGGCCAGGAAGATGCGCATTCCGGCCCTCAAGATCTTCCTGACCGTCGACCCGAAGATCAGCGCCGAACGGGTCGCCCAGCGCGACGGGATTTCCCCGGCGGAAGCCCTGGCCGCCAGCCGCCAGCGGGAGCGGGAGATCGCCAAGCGGCTCAAGGCCCTGTACGGCCTTGACACCTCTTCGCCCGCATACTATGATGCGGTCATTCAAACCGATAGATACCAGCCTGAAGAGGTCCTGGAACTCATCGCATCACTTGTCACCTATGAACGACATTAAGCCTGGCATGACCGTCCGGGTCCACCAGAAAATCAAGGAAACCGGCCCGAAAGGCGAGGAAAAGGAGCGCATCCAGATTTACGAAGGCATGGTCATCAAGGTCCGCGGCGCCGGCATCTCCAAGACCATGACGGTCCGCAAGGTCTCGGGCGGCATCGGGGTCGAAAAGATCTTCCCGCTCAACCTCCCCTCGATCGCCAAGATCGAACCGATCAAGCAGGCCAAGGTCCGCCGCGCCGTGCTCGTCCACCTGCGCGACTCCAAGAAGCGCCTGAAGGAGACCAATCTCCTCACCGAGGAGGTCGACAAGTCCCGCGCTGCGGCCAAGAAAGCCAAGGCGGAGGCCAAGTAAAAGGAAACCCCGGCGCGAGCCGGGTTTTTCGATGAAGATGACATGAACGACCGTCGCCATACCTTCCGCGCCAAGCCATGGATCTACCCCGGTGATGCCGGTTGGTGCTTCGTCACGGTACCGAAGCCCCTGTCGGCACGTCTCAAGTCAGCCTTCGGCACGAAGACGCGCGGCTTCGGCTCATTGCCGGTGAACGTGACCGTCGGCAAGACATGCTGGAAGACTTCGATCTTCCCGGAAAAGGCTTCCGGCACGTACGTCCTCCCGCTCAAGGCCGCCGTGCGGAAGAAGGAGGGTATCATGGAAGGCAGAGTCCTCGCCGTCGCGCTCGAAATCCTCGCTTGACTCATCACCTGACCTATGGACAAGAAACATAAGATCATCCTGGCCGCCCTCCTGACCGCCGTCATCGTATTCGCCGCCGGGAAGGCGCATTCGTCGGCCCGCGCGAACGGTGCGAACGATTTCAACGACGCCGATTTCCTCGCCGCCACGCAGGCCGCCCTCCTGGACCCGCGTTGCTGGAAGGAAGTCTCGACGACCAGCGGTAAGCTCGACGTCACGGTGCCCGCCGGACACACCTGGTATACGACGAACTCCTTCGCCGTGACGTTCGGCGACACGCAGTTCGCCTCGCAGGACAACTACCCGAACTCCAGGAGATCCGGATTCATCAGACCGCTGGACGTCCGGCAGACGATGCCGATACCGGGCGGCACGCGTATCAAGAATAATGCCGGAATCAATACGGCCTATGTCTTCTATTGCGACCCCCAGACCGTCTGGGACATCGATGCGCGATACACGATGGATCCGTCCGGACTCCGGGATTCGAGGCTCCGGCAGCTCGCCCAACTCCCCGTCCGTTCAGCCGTCCTGGAGGTTACCGGAGGCGGTTCCATCGATGACGACGTCCATCTCGACCTGGACGCTTTCGATCCGGTGACGCACGCTCCGCTACCGATCATGGTCATCGGGACGTCGGTCTACGACGCCTCTTGGCTGACGATCGGCTGCGCGGACAATCGCGTCGTGCCGCTCAACGTCATGGACGAGATCAACAATAGCCACGCCGTCCGCTTCGGCCACTCCACCCAGCAGCCCATCGACCTCTCCTGCCCGCTGCGTGTCGTCCTGCGGAAAGGGACGCTGGGCGACACCATCGGCCCCGCTGCGTCCCCGACCGGCGTGCCCTACAGCATCAACCCTGCCATCGCCTACCCCATCCACGGCAGCGGTAGCATCGTCTATCAGGTGCTCCCGTCGGGGTGGTAGAAAAAGCGCCCGTGATCAAAAACTCCCTCATAGGGAGTTTTTATGCTCATGCCACCCTCTTGCATGAAAAACTACGCCTTTGGCAGGACTCTGGCGTGGGGATAGCATGGCTGCCGATTGGGACCCATCACTCCCAAATCGCCGGGTTCGATTCCCGGTATCTCCAATCGCTCACCTTGACCGTAACCTGTTTTTGCGGTAGCCTGACCGTGATGGGTCCCAATCGGCACCGCATACGAAAACTCCCCGCAAGGGGAGTTTTCGTTCATGGGGGTCTGTCTACTTGAGGTCAAGGGATAGTCACCATTTGCGCAATTGGACTCATTATTTCACCACGTCCTTCAAATACTGCCCCGTGAGGCTCGCTTTCACTTTGACGACATCCTTCGGCGTGCCTTCGGCGACGAGCTTGCCGCCCTTGTCTCCGCCTTCCGGACCCATGTCGATGATCCAGTCAGAGCACTTGATGACGTCCAGGTTGTGCTCGATGGTCAGGACCGTGTTCCCCTTCTCCACGAGCTGATCCAAGACGCCCAGCAGCCGCTTGATGTCCTCGAAGTGGAGGCCGGTCGTGGGCTCGTCCAGGATGTAGAGCGTGCGGCCGGTAGCGCGGCGGGAGAGTTCGGTCGCGAGCTTCACGCGTTGGGCTTCGCCGCCGGAGAGGTTGGTGGCGGGCTGCCCGAGCTTCAGGTAGCCGAGACCGACGTCGTGCAGGACGGAGAGCTTGTCGAAGACGGCCGGCACGTCGGCGAAGAATCGCCGGGCTTCCTCCACCGTCATGTTGAGGACGTCGGCGATGTGCTTGTCCTTGATATGGATCTCGAGCGCTTCGTGGTTGTAGCGCGCGCCCTTGCATTCGGCGCACTCGATGAAGACGTCCGGCAGGAACTGCATCTCGATGCGCTGATAGCCTTCGCCCGAACAGGTCTCGCAGCGGCCGCCGCCCTTCACGTTGAAGGAGAACTTGCCGGCGTCGTAGCCTTTCATCTTGGCTTCGGGGACTTCGGTGAAGAGGTCGCGGATGACGGTGAAGACGCCGGTGTAGGTGGCCGGGTTGGAGCGCGGGGTGCGGCCGATCGGCGACTGGTCGATCGTGATGATCTTGTCGATGTGCTCGATGCCCTTGATCGCCTTGTGGGCGCCAGGCTCTTCCTTGGCGCGGTAGAACTTCTTGGCGAGCGCGGCGGCCAGGATGTCGATGACGAGCGTCGATTTTCCGGAGCCGGAGACGCCGGTCACGGCCACGAGCTTGCCGAGCGGGATCTTCACGTCGACGTCCTTGAGGTTGAAGGCGGAGGCGCCCAGGATCTGGATCGACTTGCCGGTGCCCTTGCGGGGCGCGGCGCGCGGGACGATCTTCTCCTTGCCGGAGAGGTACCGGCCGGTCAGGGAATCCTTGTTCTTGCGGATGTCGGCGGGCGTGCCTTCGGCCGTGATTTCGCCGCCGTATTCGCCGGCGCCGGGGCCCATGTCGAAGACGTAGTCGGCCGCGTCGATCATGGCCTCGTCGTGCTCGACGACGATGACCGAGTTGCCGACGTCGCGGATCGACTTGATGGCCTCGATGAGCTTGTCGTTGTCGCGCGGATGCAGCCCGATGGAGGGCTCGTCCAGGATGTAGATGACGCCGGAGAGCGAAGTGCCGAGCTGGGTGGCGAGGCGCACGCGCTGGCCTTCGCCGCCAGAGAGCGTCGTCACGGAACGGTCGAGCGTCAGGTAGCCGAGGCCGACTTCGATCAGGTGCAGCAGGCGCAGGGAGACTTCCTTCACGATCTGGTCGGCGATGCGGCGGTCGAACGGCGAAAGCTCGATCGACCGGAACGTCCTGCCGAGTTCCTCGATCGACATGCCGACGAACTCCGAGATGTTGCGTCCGGTCACCTTCACGCCCAGCGCTTCCTTGCGGAGCCGCTGGCCCTTGCAGACCGGGCAGACGATCGTGCGCATGTATTCCTCGATCTCCTTGCGCATGTATTCCGAATCGGTCTCGAGATGCTTCTTCTCGAGATGCGGGATGACGCCGATGAATCCGGGCTGCGACTCGGTGCCCGGGTCCCCGTACAGGACGGCTTCAAGCGCCTTCTTGGGAAGGTCCTTGACCGGCGTATCGAGCGAGAACTTCAAGCGATCGGCGAGCGCTTGGAGTTCCTTCATCATGCCGTTGCCGCTGCCGGCGATGCGGGTCCATGGCTTGACCGCGCCCTGGGCGAGCGTGAGCTTGTCGTTGGGGATGACGAGTTCCGGTTCGGCCGTGAGCTTCACGCCGAGTCCGGTGCAGCCGGGGCAGGCGCCGTGCGGGCTGTTGAACGAGAAAATGCGCGGTTCGATCTCCGGCAGCGAGATGCCGCAGTCCGCGCAGGCCAGGCGCTGCGACATGAGCAGGTCCTCGTCCTTCTTCTGGATGTAGACCTTCAGGAAACCGTCACCGACCTCGAGCGCCTTGCCGACCAGGAGCAGCATCTGCTTCTCGTCATAGGCAGGGTTCTTCTCCTGGATGCGGGCCACGACCGCCTCGATGGTGTGGCGCTTGTCGCGGTCAAGCCGCTGCTTCAGGAGCTCGTCGAGCGAATAAAAAGCGCCGTTCACCCGCGCTTCGCGGAAGCCGGCCTTGTACATGGCTTCGATCTGCTTCTTGTGCTCGCCTTTCTCTTCCTTGACGACCGGCGCGAGCAGCGCCAGGGCGGAAGATTGCGCGAGCAGATTGATGCGGTCGACGATCTGACGGGGCGATTGTTCGGAGACCGGCTTTCCGCAGTTCGGGCAGTGCGCCTTGCCGACGCGCGCGAAGAGCAGGCGGAAGAAATCGTAGATCTCCGTGATGGTGCCGACCGTCGAGCGCGGGTTCGACGAGACGGTCTTCTGGTCGATGGCGATGGTCGGGCTGAGTCCGGAGATCTCGTCGACGTCCGGCTTGTCCTGGAGCTCCAGGAATTGGCGGGCGTACGAGGAGAGGCTCTCCATGTAGCGCCGCTGGCCTTCAGCGTAGACGGTGTCGAACGCGAGGCTCGACTTGCCGGAACCGGAAAGCCCGGTCACGACGACCAGCTTGTTCTTCGGGATGTCGACCGAGACGTTCTTGAGATTGTGCGCGCGAGCGCCCCTGACGCGGATGACGTCCGGTACGTTCGTTTTTGGGCGAGCGTTCGTCGTTTTTTTGGAAGGCATGCGTCCGACGTTATGTCGGAAGGCACTCTAGCACGCGAACGCGGCGGGAGCAAGAGTCGAAGGTGAATGTCGGAAAGGCCGACACCATCAGGTGCCGAGAGCCGGCAATCCTCCGGTTCCGGGCGCAGGCGCGTCTCCCGGCCTCAGTACAGCACCGCCGACGTTGCGGCAGTTGATGTTGACGGCCGTCGTCAGATGCCGGGTGATCGAACCGTCGAACGTGCAGCCCTTGCTGAAGTTCCGCTTATTGTTCACCGTATTGACGTAAGCCTTGCACGGATTGGCGTCGCACAGCTGGTTGAGATGGTAGGCGGACGTGTCGTCGGGCGTGTTGGCGTAGGTGCCGATGCGAGTGACGTTGCCGGTCGCGGGGTCGACGGACATCGCGTAGCTCGGCCTCGGCGAATCATCGTAGCCTTCGCAGCCGCAGCTGTTCGAATCATCAGTGCACTGGCTACTGACCGATATGTCGGAGTTGTTGTCGGCCGCCTGGCAATCGATATCGAACTGGAGGCAGCTTTGGGGGTCGGTCTGCACGTCGATGTTGTCCCCGGCCTCGGCGCAGTAGGCCCAGAATTGCGACCCGTCCCCGAACTTCTGTCGGAACTGGGCGTTGATCGTGTCGTTCCAGGTCCGGCAGGCGGCGCCGAGCGTCGCGTACCCCAATTGCGAAGCGGTCTTCTTGTTGATTTCCGCGCAAGTCGTGCAGGACCCGAAGGCGACCTGATCCTTCTGCTGCCTGGCCTCCGCCAGGATCGTCGCGGAATCGAGAGTGGCGTAGCCCTTAGGACCGGTGCGTCCGACGGTCTGCAGGCAGGTGCTCCAAACCCCGTCGAAGTATCCGGCTCCGCGCCGTTCGTATTTCGGGTCCTTCGTCGGGGCGCACTGGCCGTGATAGATGCACGCCAGTTCGGACTGCCCGTTCTTGTAGGAACCGACGGACCCGCAGGAAGTCGTCGTCATGAGGTCGGTCACCGCCACGCCCTTGGCGATCAGGTCTTCGCACCAGGAGAGCGTGCGGACATCCGTCTTGACCGCGTTCTGGCTGACCGAGAGCGGCCTGAGGTTGAGCAGCTCCGGGTTCAAGGTGTTCAGGATCGCGTAGGAGCCGAGCGCCAGCGCCAAACCGACGAGCGCGTCGGTGATGCGCTTCTTGGCGGCGCTGATCTTTCCGGATTCGCCGGCGGACGTCAGGTATTCGAATCCGCCGACGATCATCATGACGGCGGCGACCGTCCCGATCGTGGCGATGACGAAGCCATAGATGCGGCTGATGTATTCGGCCAGTCCGGAGACGGCGTTCGCGGCCGCGCCGCTCACGGTCTTCTCCAAGGCCGATTGCGGGATCGGCACTTCAAGATGGATGGAGGAGGGGTCGGTCGGCACGCCGTTGATCCCGGGCGTCTGGGCCGAAGCCGCGCCCGCGCAAAGGACGAGCGCGAAAGACGCGGCGATGGCGATGACGGACCGGCGGATGGTCTTTCTGGGCATGGTTCAGGGATTCAGGTAGCGCTTGATGAGGGACTCGAACGTCGCTTGAGGGACCACGCCCTCGATGCGGCTGCCGTTCAGGAAGAACGTCGGCGTGCCGCGGACGCCGGCGGCGGAACCGTCAGCCATGTCGCGCCGGATTTCCTCGCTTCGGGCGTGCACGCTCATGCAGGCGGCATAGACGTCCATATCGACGCCAGACTGCCGCGCCGCGAGGTCGAGATCCTGGCGGGAAAGCCGCCCCTTCAGCGCGAAGAGATGATCGTGCATCTGCCAGAACTTGCCCTGCGCTTCGGCGCAACCGGCCGCTTCGGCCGCCGCCATCGCGTCCGGATGCAGGTCTTCGAGCGGAAAATCGCGGATGACGAAACGCACGCTGTCCCGATACCCGTTCGTAAGCTCGCGCACGACGGGGAACTCCTCGTTGCAATAGGGGCACTGGTAATCCAGGAACTCGACGATCGTCAGTTTGGCATCGGCCGGACCGATGGAAGGATCGTCGGCGGTAGCCACCTCCGGATGCGCGCCTACGGGCACCGTATCCCCGCCGGCTGCGGCGGTGAATCGATCGGAAAACTGCGGCAATCGGACCGTCTGCCCGGACGTGATCTGTCCGTAGTACGTCCAGACCCGCCACATGAAGAGCAGGGCCAGCACGAGGCCGAGCCCGGCGAGCAACGTGGCCGCGAAGGAGGAAAAGCCGCGTGGATGGGCCATATCGGCATCATCATAGCACAATCGAACGCCAGGCAAGATGAAGGGCTGGTAAAATGCGGGCGTTTCGACTACCTTTGGGTGGGTTCGCGCGGCGTTCGCGCGATGCCGACCGCAATCACCGACGATCGGAGACCGAGCATGACCGGACAGTGCTGTTTCATCATCCCGAACCGCGTACTCGAAAAGCTGCTGCCCCCGGACGAGGCGCGGGCCCAGGCGCAAGCGAACGCGTGGTTGAGGACCGCCCGACTGCACCAAGCCAGCATCCTGAATGCCGGCAAGCGACCTCCGCCGAGCGCCAGGCCAGGAATCGTCCGGGTGTACGACGCGCATCACGAACGGGACCTACCAGGGACGCTGGTCATCGATGATGCCTCCAGCCAGGCCACTGCCGATGCCGCCGCCCGCGAGGCCTCGGCCAACGTCACGATCACGCAGGACTTCTATCGCGGAGTCTACAACCGACGTTCCGTCGACGGCCGCGGGTTGACGCTCGACTCTTCCGTGCACTACGGCGTCGGATACGACAACGCCTTCTGGAACGGCGGGCAGATGGTCTACGGCGACGGCCGCGCCCTGCACGGTTTCACGGGAGCGCTCGATGTCATCGCTCACGAGCTGACGCACGGCGTGACGCAGTACACCGTCCCGCCGTCGGGCCTGCTCTACGCGGGCCAGCCGGGAGCGCTCAATGAATCCGTCTCGGACGTGTTCGGCGTCCAGGTGGTGCAATGGCACCTCGGACAGGACGTCACGCAGGCCGACTGGCTGATCGGCGCGACGCTCGGACTCCCGGACGGCAAGCCGCTCCGTTCCCTGGCCTCACCGAAGGACGGCTACGATCCCCAACCGGACGACATGAAAGACTTCGTCATCCTGCCCAATGACGAGCCGGACGACTGGGGCGGCGTCCACACCAATTCCGGAATCCCGAACCACGCCTTCTACCTCATGGCCATGGACCGCGGCGGCCACTCCTGGGAGACGGTCGGACCGGTCTGGTATCGCGCGCTCGCGGCGCTGCGGGAAAAACCGTCCGCCACCTTCAGCCAGTTTGCCGCCGCCACCATCGACGTCGCCCGCCAGATGAGCAGCGGACCGAAAGCCGCTCTTGCGACTACTGTCCGCAACGCCTGGAAGAAGGTCGGCGTCGCCCGCTAGCGAGTTCCACCCCTGCTCCATCTGGACAGGGGTTTTACATTGACACCGCGCCGCGCCGCTGGTAGGCTTTCCGCATACCGAACGCCACCACTTCCTATGAAAAACATCATCACCATCGTCCAGATCGCGGTCTCCTTCCTACTGATCCTCTCGATCCTGCTCCAGCAGCAGGGCGTCGGCCTGTCCTCGACCTTCGGCGGCGAAGGCGGCGGCTTCCGCACCAAGCGCGGATTGGAAAAGGGCCTGTTCTACGCCACGATCGTCCTGGCGATCGCGTTCCTCGGAGCGAGCCTGGCCCTGATCATCGTCGCCAAATAAACCATCGGAAGCCCGGAAGCGGGCTTCTCTTGTTTCGCGCATGCCTTCACGCGACCGCTCCCGCTCCTGGTTGGGACGCTTCAAGCGCGGCACGGACCGATCCTCATCGGCCTCTTTCGGAGACCAGCGAGGCTGGGACAAGCGCCTGGTCCAATCGCTGACGTCGGCCCGGCTCCCGACCTGGCGCCAGATCCGGCATCTGCCGGAAGTGCTCACTTCCAGCGACAGCCTCCGCCTCCAGCTCGGCGCCCTGCTGCTCGCGGCAGGACTGGCCGTCATCGGAGCGACTTTCTACTACGCGCACACCGCGCTCGGCCCGTCCGTCGGCGGCGAGATGATCGAAGCCGCCGTCGGCACGCCGCGCAGCCTCAACCCCGTGCTGTCGGTCTCCAACGACGTCGACAACGATCTGATGCGCCTGATGTATTCGCGCCTCTTCACAGTCGACGGCGACGGCGACCTGAAGCCCGATCTGGTCGAAAAATACGAAGTCTCCACGGACCTGAAGACGTACACGCTGACGGTCCGCCCCAATGCCGTCTGGCACGACGGCCAGCCGCTCACCGCCGATGACATCGTCTTCACCTTCGCGCTCATCCAGGACCCGGCCTGGAAAAGCCCGTTGCGTTCCACCTTCAAGGACGTGACCGTCGCGAAAACCGACGAGCGCACCGTCAAGCTGACGCTGAAAGAGCCATACGCCCCCTTCCTCTCGTTGCTCGACTTCGGCATCCTCCCCCGGCACGTATGGAAGGACGTGGCCCCGCAGGACGCTTCCATGAGCGAAGCCGACCTCAAACCGGTCGGCACCGGCCCCTTCGCCTTCAGCGACCTGCGGCGCGACAAGCGCGGCTTCGTGCTGAGCTACACCCTCAAGCGCAATGCGGCCTACTACGCACGCGCGCCGTACCTCGAACGGCTCACTTTCCAGTTCTACCCGGACTACGCTTCCGCCATCGACGCCCTCCGCAAGCGACAGGTCGATTCGCTCAGTTTCGTGCCGCGCGACATGCGCAAGGACCTGAACGGCTTGGCCAGCGTCACGCCGGTCTCGCTTGAACTGCCGCAGGCCACCGCCGTCTTCTTCAACCCGAACCAGAACCCGATCCTGAAGGACAAGGACGTGCGGCACGCGCTCATCATGGGCATCGACAAGGTGCGCATCCTCTTCGACGTCCTCGACGGAGACGGCCACCCGCTCGACCGCCCTGCCCTGCCCGGTTTCAGCGCCACCTCCACTTCCGCCACCCCTTTCAACCTGCAGGCCGCGGGAACGCTGCTTGACTCGCTGGGCTGGACGCGCGATGCCGCGAGCGGAGTGCGCACGCGCGTGACGCCGGCCGACAAGAAATCCAAGACGCCGGAAAAGCGCGAAACGCTGCATCTCACGCTCACGACCGTCGACCAGCCGGAAAGCCTGAACGTCGCCTCGATCGTGAAGAGCGGCTGGGCGGCTCTCGGCGTCGACGTGACGGTTTCCGCCGTGCCGGCTTCGGACATCCACCGCCTGGTCATCGCCCCGCGTTCCTACGAAGCGCTGCTCTACAGCCAGCTTCTCGCTGCCGATTCCGACCCCTACCCGTTCTGGCATTCTTCGCAGGCCAAGGATCCGGGCCTGAACCTGGCGATGTTCGCCGACCGTGATGCCGACGCCGCGCTCGAAGCCGCCAGGAAGACGATCGATCCGGCCGCCCGCCAGGAGGCGTATCGGAAATTCCTGGCCGTCCTGGCCGCCCAACAGCCCGCCGCCTTCCTTTATAGCCCCACTTACACCTACGCCATGCCGCAAGCGTTGCGCGGCTTCGGCGGCACCTGGGTCAACAACCCCTCCGACCGTTTCGCGACCGTCACCGACTGGTACCTGAAGACGGCGCGTGCCTGGAAGAGATGAAAAAGCCCCCGTCGCAGGCGCGATGGGAGCTGAGCGGGCTCAGAACATGAGCTGCGGCGGATGTCGCGCGACGACGAGAACCAGATACTCCTCGGGCCAGCGATGTCCCTCCGAAGCCCAGTGCAGGTCCAGCCGGCGGATACCGGCAGAGTTCCTGTGGAAATACGGGACGCCGATGAAACCATCGGCATTCGGTCCCCGTGCGAGGCCGGGAGCGATGATGCGGCCTTCCCCGTCCCATCCGTGCCCCCATGCCAGAAGTTCCAGGAGCGTCGGACGCCGATGCATCACGAAGAACGTAAGCGCTTCACCGATCTCACGCGTCGACATGCCCACGCCGCCGAGCTCTTCTTGCGTCAGGGTCGATACGCGATCGATCTCCACCGGCCACCTCTGCGAGAAGACCGCTTCATGACCTTCGCAGACGCCGGCATCGATGACGAGTCCGGAACGACTGCCCAGAACCTTTACGGACATGAGGCCTCCTTCTGTCATGGTTCTGCAGCCAGACTGGCAAGAATCGGCCCTGCTGTCAATATCGGCCCGGCTACGCCTGACCCCGGCCGCCGCGAGACAAGGACTTTCGGACGGGACCGGTGGACGAACGGAACTTGACCGCTCCCGCCGAGTGGGGTATACTGACCTTCCTAGGAGCAAAACCTGGCGCTCGGGCGAGTGGCGGAATTGGCAGACGCATACGGTTCAGGGCCGTACGACCGCAAGGTCATGAGGGTTCAAGTCCCTCCTCGCCCACCAAGGCATATCTCCTGTCGAAAGTTCTGAAGTCCCCTTCAGGCCTCCCGACTGTCGATCTGCGAAGTGAGACAACCTCATTCATCCCGCCTCCTTGCGAGGCTTATCGATTCTTTTTTATGGTACCCGCACCCAAGCGCCCCAACCCGCCTCAGGGCCAAAAGCGCCCCAACGCCCCGGCTCCCGCCGGAGGCAACCGCCCCGCGCACCCCGCTGGCGGCAACCGGCCGCCTTTCCGCGGCAACCGGCCGCCTTTCCGCGGTCATCGCCCGGCCGCACCGCAGACCGTCATGGCCGGCAGCGTCCGCCGCGAGATGTCGGCCCGCACGGTCGAAGCGCTCCACGGCGCCAAGAACGCCGTGCCGACGCCGCTGATCGACGTGACCGGCAACCCGCCGAAGCTCAAGGTCTATGCCCTGGGCGGGCTTGAGGAGATCGGCCGCAACTGCACCGTCTTCGAATGCGGCGACGACATCGTCATCGTCGACGGCGGCTTGATGTTCCCGGAGGAGAACATGCCCGGCATCGACTACATCATCCCGAACGTCGCCAGCCTCAAGGGCAAGGAGCGCAACATCCGGGGCATCATCGTGAGCCACGGCCACCTCGACCACGTCGGAGGCCTGCCGCACATCCTCCCCCGCCTGGGCTTCCCGGTCATCTACACCGCCCCGCTCACGGCCGGCATCATCCGCAACCGCCAGGAGGAATACGGCAACGCCAACCAGCTCAAGATCCAGCTGGTCGAAGGCAAGAGCCGCATCCAGCTCGGACGCAACTTCGTCTTCGAGCCGTTCCACGTCAACCACAACATCTCCGACGCCTTCGGCACCGCGCTCTACACCCCGTACGGCGTGATCCTCGGCACCGGCGACTTCAAGTTCGACTTCACCCCGGCCGACGGCGACGCCGCCGACCTGATCCACATCGCGGGTTTCGGCGCCAAGAACGTGCTGATGCTGATGTCGGATTCCACCAACGCCACCTCCCCCGGTCACCAGATCTCGGAGAAGGTCGTCGGCGAGGAGCTCAAGCGCGCCATCGAACGCGCCAAGGGCCGCGTCATCATCGGCACTTTCTCCTCGATGCTCACCCGCATGCAGCAGATCTTCGAGATCGCCGAACCGCTCGGGAAGAAGATCCTGCTCCAAGGCCGTTCGCTGCTCAACAACGTCGAGCTGGCGCACAAGCTCGGTTACATGAAGTACAAGCAGGGCACGATCGTGGAAGAGGAGGAGTTCCGGCGCCTGCCGGAGAGCAAGGCCATCGTCGTGTGCACCGGCGCGCAGGGCGAATCCAACGCCTCGCTCATGAAGATCGCCAACCGCGAGCACCGCTTCCTCTCCATCCAGGCCGGAGACACCGTCATCTTCTCGAGTTCGGTCATCCCGGGCAACGAGCGCACGGTCCAAGGCCTCAAGGACACGCTGGTCCGCCAGGGCGCCAAGATCGTCGACAACGCCATGGTCGACGTCCACGCCGGCGGCCACGCCAAGCAGGAGGACCTCAAGCTGATGCTCCGCCTGACCAAGCCCCGCTACCTGATGCCGATGCACGGCAATCGCTTCATGCTCGAAGCGCACGCGGACCTGGCCGAAATGGTCGGCATCCCCCGGCAGAACATCCTGGTGGCCGATAACGGCCAGATCGTCGAGTTCGACAAGGCCGGCGGCCGTCTCACGGCCGAATACGTCCCGACCGAATACGTCTTCGTCGACGGCCTCGGCGTCGGCGACGTCTCGGAAGTCGTGCTGCGCGACCGGCGCGAACTGGCCGAGGACGGCATGCTGGTCGTGCTCTGCACCATCGAAAAGCGGACCGGCACCCTCACGAACGCCGAAATCATCTCGCGCGGGTTCGTCTTCCAGAAGGCGGGCGGCGGCGGCCTCATGGACCGCACCGTGGACTTCGTGAAGAAGGCCATGCGCGACAACGACCCCAACAGCCCAGCCTTCGACGAGTACCTCAAGAACAAGATCCGCAACGAGGTCGGCAACTTCCTCTTCAAGGAGACGGAGCGCCGCCCGATGATCCTTCCGGTCATCATCTACGTGTAAACGGCAAGGAAACCCCGCCCATGAGGCGGGGTTTCTGCTTCTTGCGACGAGGCCGGCGGCACGTTACAGTTCCAGCCTATGCATCACGCCTCCCGCACCCGGCAGTCCATTCCCTATGCGATCGGCGTCCTTGCCGTCGCGGGAATCTGTCTCGGCAGCCACATGGCGAACGGGTCCGGCATCGAACCAGGCATCTACCTGATCCTGTCACGGACGCTGCGTATACGGGATGCACGCGGCACTGGCTTTAAAGGCTGTGCCGTCGCAGCCTACAGATGGAGGCTGGGATCGAAGGAGGCGCCGGTGAAAATCGACGGGATGGAAACGCCTTACGATTGCGGCGGTTACGGCGTTGAGGACGGTCATCTCTATCGGGTCGGCCTGAACGGCCATGATACCTATCTCGATCTGTCCGGACGAAAGCTGGGTGAACGTCCGCGCGTCCCCTACGAAAGCACCACCGTCTCCACGATCAAGACCAAAGACGTGCGCGTCGAGGACACTCAAGTCAATACGATCTCCGGCCAAGGAAGTATCCTGCGTGTCTTCTCGTCCGATGGGCGGATGGTGAACGAAAGACCGATCTCTGGCTTGGGCGTAGATGCCGTCAGTCCGGATGGATCAAGGATCTACTTAAGCCAACGCAGCGACTTCACGGACGGCTTCATGGGTCCGTGGCCGTTCTTGACCTACGACTGGAAGACCGGACAGATGGCCCATCTTTCGGACGTGGAAAAATCCGTCAGCTATGGCGAGCGCGCGCTCAATCCGCAGGGCCACATGATGCTGTATGTCCTGAACCGTCATATCGTCGATCCCGAAGGACATGGCTGGAGCTCGACAACCCCTTCCGAGCTGCACATGCTGGATCTCGCGAGCGGTCAGGATACGCTCCTGCGAAAAGCGGCGGACGGCGAGCCGTTCTCGAACCCGCGCTTCTCGCCCGATGGGACTCGCTATCTGATAGAGACTCCCGGAACCGACACGCTGTACGACCTGACCCCGAACAGCCCGCCGCTCGACGCCTTCGCGCCGCATGTTGCCGACTGGTTCGACGACACTGTCGTCCTGGACGCGCCGGACCAGGAATTTCCGGAGCTCATCGTGAGAGACCTGAAGACGAAGAAGGACGTGACCGTCTCGAAAGACCTGGCGTCGTTCGAGTACGTCGGTCGCGTCTGGCAACCATGATATCCGTCGGTTCCCCAGGCATCCGGCAACTGGGGGCCGAGTCGTCTTCAGAATCCATGTCCGAAGCCAAAGCCTGACGCCAGGCCTTTTCATTGCTTTTTTCCTTGAAATACGCCAAGATGGCCGTACTATGGCTTCCAAAGAACCGACCATCGTCTCCGGCATCCAGCCCACGGGGCCTCTGCATATCGGCAACTGGGCGGGCAGCGTCCGCAACTGGGTCGCCCTTCAGGACGCGCATCCGGAGCGCTGCTGGTTCTTCATCGCGGACTACCACTCGATGACGATCGATTACGCGCCCGGCGAGAAGCAGGCGCAGATCCTCGACCTGGCGGCCAGCCTCCTGGCGCTCGGACTCGACCCCAAGAAGTCGACGATCTTCGTGCAGTCGGACGTGCCGGAAGTGACCGAGCTCGCCTGGATCTTCAACACCGTGACGCCCGTCGCCGAGATGGAGCGCATGACGCAGTACAAGGACAAGTCGGCCAAGCACGCCAAGAACATCAACATGGGCTTGCTCGACTATCCCGTGCTGCAGGCCGCCGACATCCTGATCTACGGCGGCGATGCCGTGCCGGTCGGCCAGGACCAGGTGCAGCACGTCGAGACGACGCGCGTCATCGCCCGCAGCTTCAACAAACGCTTCGGCGACGTATTCCCCGAACCCAAGCCGCTGCTCTACGGTTTCGCCAAGGTCATGAGCCTGGCGGACCCGTTGAAGAAGATGTCCAAGAGCCACGGACCGAAATCCGTCATCGGCATCGACGACGAGCCGGAGGAGATCCTCAAGAAGATGAAAGGCGTGCCGACCGAAGCGACCGGCATCGTCACCGAGGAGCTGCTTAAGACCGAACCATACGCCGGCGTCGCCCTGCTGCTTGACCTGATCGAGCTGTGCGCCGGCAAGGCCGCGCGCACGGACGCCATCGCCGTGCAGCCCGTGAAATACGGCGACCTCAAGAAGCTGGCGGCTTCGGCCGTGGCCGACCGTTTCGCCGACTATCGGGCCAGGAAGAAGGACCTGATGAAGAACCCCGACCGCATCAAGATGGCGCTGGCTTCCGGCGGCGCCAAGGCCCGCGCGCACGCCCGCCAGACGATGGAAACCGTCCTGAAGGCGACCGGCCTACGCTAGACACATGGCCTACGAAGAGATCCTGCGACGGCTCGAGGCGCGCCAAGCGGCGCTTGCCGAGGAAGCGCGGATGGTCCGCACGGGCCTGAAGGCGCGTCCGGATTTTTCGGCCGTCCACGAGGCATCGGCGGGATTGTTCGCGCAGGAGACGATCATGGAGGTCCGCGAGCTCATCGAACGCGCGCCTCAACCCAAGAAGCGCGAACAGATGGAACGGGCCCTCTTCGCCCTGCTCGAAGGTGCCGTTTCCGAGGAGGCGTTCCCGATCGAGGAACGTTTGCGGACCGAAACGGATGCGCTCGAAACCGACTGGGAAGGCGGGAAAATCGCCTATGCCGACCTCCCCGCGCGTATCGGCGCGGAACCGTCCTACGAGAAACGCGACGCCTTGTACCGCCTGCAGGCCGATCTGGCCGAACGGCTGACGCCGCTACGCCTCGACCTCGAACATGCCACGCGCCAGAAGCTGGCGTCGTTCGGTTTCCGGACGGAGCGTGAATATTGCGAGACGAAAAAACGCCTCCGCTACGACCTGTTCCTGGCGAAGGCCCTCCCGATCCTGGAAGAGACGACCGGGCTGTACCGCCGGGTGATGTCGGACGCGATGCGTCGCGCCTACGGCAAAGACCTCGGGGAGATCGGAGCCGCCCATGCCCTCCATTGGCGCGCGGGATGGGAATTCGACCGCCTGTTTCCCTCCGAAAAGATCGCCGCGCTCGGCACCGACGCGTTCGCGACCATCGGCCTGCAGATCCGCCGAGGCGACGGCGGTCAGAGGGTAGTTGCGGGCGAGTGCCAAGTTCCCGGTCCGCAAAGCGGGTACCGGAACCTTCGGGCCTTCCTGCACGAGAACGTCCACGCCGCCCATGCGGATGAGACCGATCCGTCCCTTCCGTACGAATGGCGCGACTTGCCGCGTTCCGAAGCGCTCGCCGAAGCGTTCGCGGTCCTCGTCGAACAGCTTCCGCAGAATCCGCTCTGGCTGGAGCATGTCATGCACGTTCCCAAGGGCGCGGCCGAAAGGCTCTCGGCCTGGTCGCTGCTCGACGACCTCTATGCCCTGCGCAGACGCATGGCCACCCTCAGCTGCGGCCTGGCGATCGACGAGAAGCCATACGACGCCGGACGCAACTCCGGCTTGTACGCCGCGACCCTCAAGGACCTCACGGGATTCGCGGATGAACCGGAATTCTGGCTGGAAGACCGGGCTCCGGGCTTCCGCGACGCCGACGAGCTCCGCGGCTGGATCGCCTCCGCCCAGATCGAGGAGCATCTCATACGGCGTTTCGGCGACCGCTGGTTCCTCAAGCGCGAGACCGGCCCTTTCCTGAAAAGCCTCTTCGCCAAAGGCTGTTCTTGGAGCGTCGAGGAGCTCGTGCAGAGCCTCGGGATGACCGCCTGGGATCCGCTCCCCCTCATCCGCAAGTTCGACGGCGTCTCGAAACTGCTGCGGTGAGTTGACACGTCCGCCCGGACGTGCTTTCGTATCAAGGGATTTTTCCGCGACTTCCCGAAAAGGAGCCCCATGGAAAACGAAGATGGTCCTTTCTTGCCGAGCGGCCTGTCACCAGAAGAATCGCGCGTGTACGCGATGGGATTCCACCTGGCTTGCCGGGGCGCGAACACGCAGGAGACGTACCGAGACGGGCATGACGCGTACTGGACGTGCAGGCGCGAAATCGGATTCTTCGCGTTCGAGATGGAGCGCGTCAGCGTAAGCGAACCGGCCGCCATCATCCGCCATACGGTGATGATCTGGTTCAACGGCAAGCTCGTCTTCAACGCCTGGTCGGCAAAGACCGGCCCCTCCGGGACGCTCGTCGGCATGGTCGTGACCCATGTCGACGGCCCGTGGAAGTACCGCCTGCGACGGCGTTTCGAAGCCGATTCTGCCCCTTGACGCCCCGTTGACATCCGGGGCGTTTTATTGTAGACTCGGCCTATCCTGGATACCCCGTATCCGGGAGATGTCTTGAGTGAGCCGGATGGCCGCGACCCGCCAAAAACAGGCGGATCGAGGAAAGTCCGAACACCGTTTCGTGGAGCGATCCATGATTCAGAGATCGTCGCTAACGGCGACCGGGCATAACGGATCACGCCATGTCTCGGGTAACGAGAGATGGTGCGGATACGCCAAACCCAGGGAAGTCCGGCTTCGGCCGGACGTGCGGGCCCTCTTCGGAGGGTGTCCCATGAGAGCCGCGAGGCTTGCACGGGACGCAACAGAAACATACCGCCACAGGCGCAAGCCGAGGCCTCCGCAAGGAGCGTGGCAAGGTTGAAATCGTGGGGTAAGGGCCCACGCGGCCATGCAGCGATGCATGCCGGGGTAAACGCCGATCCGGTGCAAGAGCAAATTAGGTAGCTTGCTTGAGCCCGCGAGCAATCGCGGGCCGAGAAAGATGGCCATCGCCCGCGCAAGCGGGTACAGAATTCGGCTTACAGGCTCGCTCGAGACGCATGAAGACACCCCGTGAAAGCGGGGTGTTTTCTTTATGGAAGAACTCTTGAATTTCTCCATGGAAACGGGTACGCTTGGCCTACGATATGCGCAGAAACCAGCTGACGTTCGCCGTCATCCTGCTCCCTCTCGACTACCTGGCGCTCCTCTTGGCCGCCTTCACGGCGCACCGGCTGCGCTTCGGCGCGCTCTTGGGACTCAGGCCCGCCATCTCGCTTTTGCCGTACGCCCAATTCCTCAAGGCCGCGGTCTTCGTAGCGCTGGGATACCTGGTCATCTTCGCGCTCTCGGGCCTCTACGCCATCGAACGCCCCCGGCGCATCCTGGAGGAAGCGGTGAAGGTCGTCTCCGCCTGCACGCTCGGCGTGATGGGACTCATCATCCTCATCTTCTTCCGCGGAGAGCTCTTCACCTCGCGCTTCGTCATCCTGGCGGCGTGGGTGCTGTCGTTCGTCTATGTAGGCGGCGTACGGCTGCTCGTGCGCCTGGTCAACCGATCGCTGCTCAAGCGCGGCGTCGGCGTACGGCGCGCCATCGTCATCGGGGGCGAAGACAGGGCCACCTCCGCCATCGTGGGCGAGTTCGAACGCAATCCGGAGCTGGGTTATCGGATCGCTGCCCGTTACCCCCGTTGGGACGCCCAGGCCTCCGCCCAAGCGGCCGTGCTCTGCAAGGCCGAAGCGATCGACGAGATCTTCATCACCGACCCGGAAGCCGCCAAGGACGAGACCCGCTCCGTCATCGAGTTCGCCGAAGACCGCCACCTGACCTTCCGCTACGCCGCAGACACGCTGGCGGCGCACGCGGCGCTGACGTCGACCACGGTCGCCGGCATCCCGGTCATCGAAGTGGAGCGCACCCGACTCGAAGGCTGGGGCCGCATCTACAAGCGCGCCTTGGATATCGCATCTTCGCTGTTCCTGATCGTCCTGACGTCGCCGGTCTCGCTCCTCGCCGCGCTCGCCGTGGCGCTCGATTCGCGCGGCCCCGTCATCTTCAAGAACGTCCGCGTCGGCCTGGAAGGCCGCCTGTTTGAGGCATACAAGTTCCGTTCGATGCGGGCCGAACAGTCCGTCGGCGGCCAGTTCGGCGACCAACGCGCCGCGTTGGAGCTTGAGAAGAGGCTCATCGCCGAACGCGGCATCAAGGCCGGGCCGGTCTACAAGATCAAGGACGACCCGCGCGTGACCCGCGTCGGCGCGTTCATCCGCCGTTTTTCCATCGACGAGCTGCCGCAGCTCTTCAACGTCCTCAAGGGCGACATGAGCCTGGTCGGACCGCGCCCGCACCAGCCGCGCGAAGTCGAGAAGTACGAACGCCACCACCGCCGCGTCCTGACGATCCGCCCCGGCATCACCGGGCTGGCGCAGGTCTCCGGCCGCTCCGACCTCTCCTTCGACGACGAAGTGCGTCTCGACACCTTCTACATCGAGAACTGGACGCCGCTCATGGACGTGGCGATCGTCCTCAAGACCCCGCTGGCCGTCTTTTCGCGCAAAGGCGCATACTGACATGAAGATCGCCCTCATCCACGACCACTTGGTGCAGGACGGCGGGGCCGAGAAGGTCCTCTTGGCGCTTCAGGAAGTCTTCCCGAACGCGCCGACGTTCACGCTGCTGTACGACCCGAAACGCGTCAGCGCGGAGTTCGCCGGAAAGGACATCCGAACCTCGTTCCTCCAGCGCCTGCCGTTCAGCCTGAAGAAGTACCAGTGGCTGCTGCCGCTCATGCCGGCCGCGACCGAATCATACGACCTTACGGGGTTCGACGTAGTCATCTCCAGTTCGAGCGCTTTCGCCAAGGGCATCATCACGCGGCCGGGCGCCGTCCATATCTGCTACTGCCATACGCCGACGCGCTACCTTTGGAGCGACACTCACAGCTACGTGCAGGAACTGCGCGCGCCGAGACTGCTCAAGCTCGGGCTCCCGCTGCTGCTCCACAAGCTCCGCATCTGGGACCGGCTTTCAGCCGACCGCGTCGACCGTTTCGTGGCCAATTCCCGGACGGTGGCCGATCGCATCGGCAAATATTACGAGCGAGGCTCCGACATCATCCATCCGCCGGTCGAAACCGGGAAGTTCTCGATTTCCGGCGCGCCGGGGACGTATTTCCTGGCGGGCGGACGGCTGGTCTCCTATAAGCGCTTCGACCTGATCATCCAGGCCTTCAATCGACTCGGCCTCCCGCTCAAGATCTTCGGCGGCGGACCGCTGGAAGATCGCTATCGGAAGATGGCCGGTCCGAACATCACGTTCACCGGCAAGGTCTCCGACGAGGAGAAGGCCGCGCTCTATCGCGGCGCCATCGCCTTCATCCATCCGCAGGAGGAGGACTTCGGCATCACCGCTCTCGAATCGATGGCATCCGGGCGCCCCGTCATCGCCTACCGCAAGGGCGGCGCCCTCGAGACGGTCGTCGAAGGCGTGACCGGAGCGTTCTTCGACGATCAGGAATGGGAAGACCTGGCGGCCGCCGTCATCCGTTTTGACGCCGCCTCTTACGACCCGCGGGCGCTCCGGGCCCACGCGGAGACGTTCGACGTTTCCGCCTTCAAACGGCGCATCGCCAAGCTCGTATCCGAAACCTGGAAGGCGCGCGGCGGACAAGCTCATGCGCCGGACGCGCGCGAAGAAGCGCACGCATCGACCCTTCACGACATGAAAACCCCATGACCATGACTCCCGCCTCGCGCGCATCGATCCTCTCCAAGCCTCTGCCGATCGTCCTGCTGTGCGCGGCGATCGGAGGCGCGGCCGGAATCGCGCTGTCTATCCTCGCGCCCAAAAGCGCGCGAGTCTCGCTCGCCTTCACCATCGCCGAGCAGTCCCGCCAGGAGACGGCGGATTACTCCTATGACGGCTATTATTCCCTGAGGGCTTCCGAACTGATCGCCGACACGATGATCAGCTGGTTTTCGACGCCTTCGGTCATCAAGGACATCTATAGCGGCGCCGGAATCGCGTTCAGCGACGACCGCGCCTTCGCCGAAGCCGGGCGCGCCTTCCGCGCCAAAAAGCTCTCGAGCCAGAACGTCGTCGTCGCGTTCAGCGCCGCGGATGCCGCGACGGCCGGCAAGCTGGCCGCGCAGGCGTCCAAGATCCTTTCGGAACGCTCCGCCAAGCTCGTGCTTTCCCCCAATGACCGATCCCTTTTTCTCGTGACGCCTTCGGACCCGGTCATCTCCGTCGCTTCCCTGCCTCGCGCGGGCTCCACGGCCGCCGGCCTCCTGATCGGCGCCTTCATCGGCTTCGCCGTCTCTTATTACGCGGGCGGAAGAATGGAGCCACGTCCCTAAACACGTCCGGCATGCCGTCATCGCCCGAACGCGCCGCCACGGATCTCCTGATCGATGGGCGAGCCCTCCTCGACCCCCGCGGAGGCGGGGTGTTCGAATACGCACGCCGCCTGACCGCGGCGCTCCGGCTTTCCAGGCGCTTCACGACGCGCGTCTGGGCGAACACGGCACGGCACGACGAAGTCGAGGGCGTCGACCTGCTGACTCGCTGGCCCAACAAGCTCCTGAACGCCTCCATGCGTTTTTTCGGAATGCCGGGCATCGAGAGCCTGGCGAGGACGCGTCCGACGCTTTTCTGGATGCCGAACGTGAACTTCGCGTCTCTTTCGCCCGCGACGCGGCTGGCGCTGACGGTCCACGACCTTTCCTTCGAGACGTATCCGGAATTCTTTTCGTTCAAGCAGCGCCTGTGGCACGGGGCCGTGGCTCCGCGCGCGTTGGCACGGCGCGCGGAAATCATCCTTGCCGTTTCCGAATCGACCAAGCAAGACATCGTCGACCGCTGGGGGACAGCTCCTGAACGGATCCATGTCACCCACGAGGGCGTCGCGCCCGCATTCTTCGACCCGCCGGAAGATGCCGTCGTGGACGGTCTCCGGCGGCGCCATCGCCTGCCGGAACGTTTCATCCTCCATGTCGGGACCATGGAACCGCGCAAGAACCAGATCGGACTGCTCGAGGCATACCATCAGCTGCGGTCCCAAGCGCGCTTCTCCGGATTGGGCTTGGTCCTGGCCGGACCGCCCGGATGGAACAACGCGCCGTTCATGAGAGCGATCCGCCACAGTCCGTACCGCGACGGCATCCGCCTCCTCGGATTCGTGGGCGACGAGGACCGACGGGCCCTGTATCGAGCCGCCGCCGTGCTCGGATTCCCCTCTTTCCACGAAGGTTTCGGCCTGCCTCCGCTCGAAGCCATGGCCTCGGGAACGCCCGTCGTGGCGTCCTGCGCCGGAGCGCTCGGCGAAATCGTCGGGAACGCCGGCATCCTGCCCGACCCCTACCGTCCCTCCGAAATCGCGGACGCCCTGGCCGCCGTACTCGAATCGCCTTCTCTTGCGGAGATGTACGTCATGCGGGGCCGTGCGCGAGCCGCCGAATTCAGCTGGGAAGCCTGCGCAAAAAAGACCGCTGAGGCTTTCGCCCAGGCGATAGGATAAGGACGCCCGGAAGGCGTCATCACGCCTTCCTCCCGTGCCGGAAAATTGGTACACTCCAGGCATGAGAATCGGCATCGACGCGCGTTTTTTCGGGCCGGTCGGGAAGGGTCTCGGCCGCTATACCGAAAGGCTCATCGAGAACCTGGAGCGTATCGCCGGCGAACATGAGTTCGTCGTCTTTCTGCGGAAGGAAAATTTCGACTTGTACCGGCCGTCGTCCCCGCGCTTCAGGAAAGTCCTGGCGGATTTCCGCTGGTATTCCCTGAGCGAGCAGCTCCTGTTCCCTCCGCTCATCCTTCGGGAGCGCATCGACCTGATGCACTTCCCCCACTTCAACCTCCCCGTCCTGACACCCTGCCCGTTCGTCGTGACGATCCATGACCTCATCCTCCTTCGCTACCCTACCCGGCGCGCGACCACGCTGAATGCCGCCGTCTACGCCGTGAAGTATGCGGGATACCGCGCCGTCATCATGCTCGCGGCCTGGCGCGCCAGGAAGATCATCACCGTCTCCGAGTACACCAAGCGGGAGATCGTGCGGGAACTCGGAGTCGGCCCGGAACGGGTGGCCGTCACGTACGAAGCTTCGGACGGCGTCGAAGCGGGCCAACTGACGATTCCCGGCACGGTCGACCTGAAGTCCAAAGGCATCGAAAGGCCATTTTTCCTCTACGTCGGCAATGCGTATCCGCACAAGAACCTCGAGCGCCTGATTTCGGTGTTCCGCCGCCTGCGCGAAAGCGGCCTGGATGCGCAGCTGGTACTGGTCGGCAAGATGGATTATTTCTACGGGAGGTTGATGGACGAGGCTTCCGCTTCCGGACTTCTCGGACGGAACGACGTCATCTTCTATGGCTACGCCGAGGAGGCCGAGCTGGCCGAGCTGTATCGGCAGGCCCGCGCTTACGTCTTCCCTTCGCTGCTCGAAGGCTTCGGTCTCCCGCCGCTCGAAGCCATGCGTTACGGGACGCCGGTGGCCGCAGCGGACTCCTCCTGCCTTCCCGAAATCCTGGAAGACGCGGCCGTCTACTTCGACCCTGAACGCGACGACGACATCGCGCGGGCGATGCGCGAGGTCTTCGATGACCAAGCTCTCCGCAGCCGGCTGTCGGAGCGCGGACGGGAGCGGGTCGGGCGCTTCAGCTGGGCCGATTGCGCGAAACGGACGTACGGGATCTATCTCACATCTCTCCGCTCATGAGGGAACCAGGACGCAACGGGCCTCCGACCATGTTCTTCGGGCGCGTGATGGCGCACGGGGTGGTCGACATCGTCGATGCGGGCAAGGAAAAGCCCCGTCCCCGTCTTTGGAGCACCGCGAAGCGGCCAAAGGCGCCCGTGAAGCCCCTGCCGATCGCGCCGTCTTCCGCGTTCTCCCGCCATGTCGTGGATCTTTCCTCGTTTTCCGATCGCGGCGGCGGTCCGGATGGACGGCCGGAACTCGACCTCGAGCAGAAGCTGAGCGTTTTCGCGCATTCGGTACGCTCCGCCGTCATTCCTGCGGACGAAGAGCACCGAGCGCCGATCTCGGCTCCGAGAAAAAGGTCCGCCCCGCACGCGCCTATCGGCGACTTCCTGAGGCTTCCGTTCGCGCTCGCGGCGCTGCCGTTCAAGACGCGGCAGATGATCGAGGCGCGGCGCCCGAAACCCGCGAGGCGCGCGGTGCCCGCAGCGCCGCCGAAGCCGCTTCCGCAAAGCGTCCCGCAGGCCACCTCCCCCGCTCCGTACGCCCCAAGCATCAAGACGATGCCGCGCCCGAAGCGCCGCTTCGCCCCCGTATTTGGAAGCGGCTGGTGGAAGCGCCCAGCCTCTTTCGCGGCCATCGCGATCGTCATCAGCCTGCCCCTCCAGGCTCTTCTGGGATATGGCGGGCTGATGGCGAAAGCAGGCGCGATCGCGGCAGGCGCCAAAGAAGCCGCTTCGGGACTGCGCGATGCGGGACGGACGGCGCTCGGGAACGATGGCGACCAAGCCTCTTTCGACCGGGCCGCAGGAGCGTTCGCCGAAACCAGGGACCGCGTCGACGACATTTCCGTGCGGTTGGCCGCGTTGCTGACCGGCAACGGACGGAAGCTCGCGAGCGGAGAGCGGCTGCTGGCAGCGGGCGAATCCGTCTCCAGGGCAGGCGCCGAAATGGCGGGCGGAATCGACGCCATGCGTCGGTCCTCCGGAACCGTGGCCGAGAAGCTCGCGGCGATGATGGCCGCTCTCGACAAGGCGTTGCCTCATCTCAAGGACGCGGCCTCCGAACTCGATCGCGTGCCGATGGAGGGAGTGCCCGCTTCCATGCGGGCGTCGTTCCAAGCCATCCGTGACGACGCCGGGGGCGCCGTCGAGGACCTTGAACGCGCTTCCTCGTCCTCCTCTGCGCTGCTCGACGCCATCGGCGCCAACGGAAAACGGCGCTATCTCGTGGTCTTCGAGAACAGCGACGAGCTGCGACCGACGGGCGGGTTCATCGGCTCGTACGCCCTCATGGACCTCGAGGACGGATCGATCAGGAAGATCGAGATCCCGCCGCGCGGCTCCTATGACCTGCGTGCCGGCTTCAACCAGCTGATCGCCGCGCCCGAACAGCTCCGGCTCGTGAACCCGCGCTGGGAGTTCCAGGACGCCAACTGGTTCGCGGACTTCCCGACATCGGCGCGATCGCTCATCTGGTTCTACGAGAAAAGCGGCGGACCGACCGTCGACGGCGTCATCGCCGTGACGTCGAACGTCATGAGCGACCTGCTGCGCCAAGTCGGGCCGATCGACCTGCCTGAACACGGCAAGACCATCACCGCCGACAACTTCCAGGAGGAGACCCAGAAATCCGTCGAGATCGAATACGACCGCGGGACCAACAATCCGAAACAGATCATCTCCGACATGGCGCCCAAGGTATTGAAGGCGCTGCTCGACGGCGGCGCGCGCGACCTGCCCGCGCTGGCTTCGACCATCGGAGCCTCGCTCGCTTCCAAGGACATCCAGGTCTACTTCAACGACCCGTCCGCCCAAGCCGCGGCTGCCGGTTTCGGATGGACGGGCGCGTTGGGTCCCAGGGACGGCGGCGACTTCCTTTCGGTCGTCGACACCAACATCGCGGGCGGAAAGACCGATGGCGTCGTGAGCGAGGACGTGCATCATGAGACGCGGTTCGAACCGGACGGCGGCATCGTCGATACGATCACCGTCACCCGCACGCACCACGGAAAGGCCGGAGAGCTCTTCACGGGCATCAAGAACATCGATTACTTGCGCGCTTACGTCCCGAAGGGCAGCCAGCTGCTTTCGGCGGAGGGATTCAAAGCGCCTGGTGAAGGTTATTTCCTGCCTCAGGACGATAGCCTCCGACCGTCGACGCTCCTGTCCGCCGTGGAGGGCGAAGCGACGACCGAGCCGATGTCCGGAACGAGGATCAGTCAGGAGTCCGGATTGACCGTCTTCGGCAACTGGGTCCAACTCGAGCCTGGGGAGACCCGCTCGGTCACGCTCAAGTACCGCCTGCCGTTCCGGCTTCAGGACCTGGCCAAACGCCCGGTCACGCGCGTCGACCAGGCCCGGGAGATGATCGGGCTCTGGACGACCACGGCCCCGATGAAGCTCATCGTCCGCAAGCAGCCAGGGGCGAGGAACCGGACCTTCTCGGAGCGCTTCCACGTCCCCGACGGCTGGCAGATCAAGACGAGCGTGCCGGCCGATGCCGTCATCGAACCGGACGGGCGATCGCTCACGACCCCGCTCGACAAGGACCTTTACGTCGGCCTCCTGCTCGTACGATCCCATTAAACGGCCACTATGGAAGAACGAAAAAACGCCACAGAAGACCTGGGGAAGGAGCTGAAACGCATCTACTCCGACGCCAAAGGCGAGCTGCCCGACTTCACCCGTCTCGACGGCAGGCCGAGCAGCCGCCTCCGTTCGATCCTGTCTGCGGCGCTCGCGGGCGCCCTCGTGACGGCCGCGATCGTCTGGGGCGGCGTCTTCTATTTTTCCAGGACGCAAGGGTTCACCGGCGACGCCGTCTCGCTGTCGATCACGACTTCCGGCGGCCTGGTCTCCGGTTCCGTGACCGACGTGACCGTCCATTACAGGAACGGCGCCCGCGTCCCGTTGGCCCGCGCCGATCTTGAACTGACGGTCCCGAATGGCTTCAAGGTCCTGGGTGCCGAGCCGGAGGCCGGAAAGGACGGCGTCTGGTCGATCGGCGCGGTCGCTCCGGGCAGCGAAGGCTCCGTCACGGTCCACGGTGAGGTCCGCAAGGAACTCGGAGCTGCCCTGACCTTCGAAGCGAAGCTGGGGTATCGACCCGGCGATTTCAATTCGGATTTCCAAAAGGTGGCTTCGCATACGGCCGCCGTGGACGGATCGGTCCTTGCCGTAAGCGCCACCGGTACCGATGAGGTGACGCCCGGTGACGCGATGACCGCTGTCTTCCGGTATGAGAACCTCTCGGATCGAGACCTGGAAAACGTCCGGATGATCATGGACGCGCCGGACGGCTTCATCCCCGCTTCCTCCACGCCGAACGCGGATCAGGACGTCGCCATGCGCTGGACGTTCGCGAAAATCCCCGCCCATGCCAAGGGGACCGTCACCGTCAAAGGCACGTTTTCGGCGACATCGCGCGGCCCGAAATCGCTGACGGCCCGGATGGGGTTCATCGACGATCAGGACGCGCTCATTCCCATGGCGCAGGCCGAAACGAAAGCGGAGGTCCGGAAAAGCGACCTGGGGCTGGCACTCATCGTCAACGGTTCGGATACGCCTTCGCCTGCCGCGTTCGGGGATACCCTGTTCTTTTCCGTGCGCTACGAAAACACCGGGGACCTGCCGCTCAAGGACGTGACGATCGCGGCCAAGCTGCCTTCTGAACCCGCAGGCCCGTCGATCCTCGATTGGGTCTCGCTCAAGGATGACCTGAAAGGGCGCCGGACGGACTCGACGCTCACCTGGACCAAGAAGGAACTGCCGGCGCTCGCTGCGCTCAAGCCGGGCGACAAAGGCGAGATCGACTTCTCCATCCCGCTCGTCCGCAAGCCGTATGCGGACGCCAAGACCTTCGAGAATGTCATCCACGCGAAGGCGAGCGCGATCATCGCGAAGACGGGAACCGCCCAGGGGCCGCGCGCCATCGACACCGCTCCGTTCGACATCCGGCTTCTGAGCGACGTATCGCTCGAAGCCGCCGGGCGCTACTACACCGATGACGGCGCCCCGCTCGGTTCGGGACCCATCCCTCCGCAGGTCCGGCAGAAGACCGTCTATCGGATCTTCTGGACGATCCGCAACAGCCTGCACGAACTCACGAACCTGAGCCTCTCGACCGTCCTTCCGCAAGGGGTCAAGTGGACCGGGACGAACCGCCAGGTGGATGCCGGAACGCTGACCTTTGACGACACCGGCCGCCAGGCGACCTGGAGGCTCAACCGCCTGCCGACGTCCGCGAAGAGCGTCCTCGTCAGCTTCGACGTCGAGCTGACGCCGGAGTCCGAGGACATCGGCAAGATACTCGACCTGACCGGCGACAGCCGTCTTGAAGCTTTCGATAAGGACGTAAGCGCGGTCATCCTGAAGACCACGCCTCCGGTCGGCACCGATCTGGTCGGCGATGACATGGCCGCCGGCAAAGGCATCGTCAAGGAGTGATCAGCGCAAGACGTAGTCGACCGATGCGACCTGGGGGAGCGCCGAGAGGCGCTTCTTTATTTTCTCGATCTTTCCGCCTTCGGCGGCGCGCGCATCATACCGGTCGAGGCCGTCGAATCTCGGCTCGAGCGCGACGCGCATTTCCGAAAGGGCATCACGCAACCGACCGTCCGGTTCGGCGCGGAGCGTGAGGACCAAACGGTCGTCTTCGACGAGACGCCCGTCGGGCAATCGAACGTAGCCGTCGCGCGCCTCGCATGCCTTGCCGCATGTCGCCATCCAGGTCTGGCTATGGCATTCAGGAGGCGCCGAACGCGCTTCGGCGGAAACGATCGGACGCGCTGAGCAGCCGGAAGGGCAGGCCGCACCGACGGCGACCGGCGCATGTCGGCACTGGCGGTCCTTCATGTCGAACATGCCTATCGCCCCCTGGGCGATCGGACCACCCGCCAGCACGGCGAAACCGGCAGCCAGGAGGGCTGTGCCGAGCGCCAGGCGGGCGGGAATCCGAATCTGCATATGCGGTGAGTATAAGGCCGGCTCCGAGGGTTGGCAAACGAAAACACGCCCGATAAGGACGTGTTTTCCATGGTGCGCCCGAGACGATTCGAACGTCTGGCCTCTTCCTTCGGAGGGAAGCGCTCTATCCAGCTGAGCTACGGGCGCGCGCGGCGGGCAAGCCGATAAAGGGTATACCAAAACCGATCGACGGGCAAGTCGTACGTGCCGGGATAGGCCACATACTTCCCGCCGAAACCGCGCTTGAAACGGCTGATGCCGGCCCAGGAATGGCCCTCGACGCCTTCGGGAGCGACGCCCCAAAAATCGTAGGAGGCGAACCCCCAGGCCTTGGCATCGAGCATCGCCTTCCAATGGAGCAGCTGGGGCGCCATGACGTCCCGGCGCTCCCGGCTGGAGGCGCCGTGCAGATAGGTCGCGGTCGTCCCGAAATAGAGCATCAGGTTGGCGGCCAACACCTTGCCGTCATGCTCGGCGAACACGAGGCGCGCGACAGGGCGTTCGGCACCGTCCGCCTGCGGATCCCCCGCAAGCGTCTCAAGCATCAGCCGATAGTAGTCCTTATCGTGCGCACGGAAACCGTCGCGCTCGGTCGTCTCGCTCATCAAGCCCCAGAAAATCTCCAGCGCGCTCGCATCGCCGGCACCGGCCATGTAGACGCGTACGCCTTTGCGCTCCGCCAAGCGGATGTTGTAGCGCCACTTCTCGTGCATGGCGGCGAGCAGCGCTTCCGGTTCCTGCCGCAGGTCGACGATCAGCGTCTGCCCAGGCTGGACGTCCTTGACTTTCAAGGATCCGGCGACGCCTTCGGAATCGCGTGGTTCGAGCCGGAGGAACAGGCTGTCCTTGAAAGCATCCACCTTTTCCAGGCCGGGCATCCGACCGAGCGGACCACGAGGGCAATACCAATAGCACTTACCGAACGGCAGCTCGCGCCGCAAGAACTGGCCGCACGCTCCGGACGCGCCGTCTTTCAGGCGCAGGACCCGCAGGCCTACCCTTTCCTGGAACGTCCCCCACTCCCAAGACTGCAGGAACCCCCCGCCTTGGCGAAGGGCCCCCTCATTCCAACCGTTGGAGTCCGCGACGATCTTGATCATCTCGAAAGTTGTTTCAGCGCCAGCTTGATGCGGTCCTCCGTCGAGCCCTCGGCGAGTTCCTTCACGACTTCGCGCGCACGATGGCGCGGGTAGCCGAGGTTCTCCAACGCGGAGACGACCTCATCGCTGCCTTCGCCCGGTTCATCGTCCGTGACGAGCTTGCCCTTGAGTTCCAAGACCACGCGCTGAGCCGATTTCTTCCCGACCCCGTGCGCGCTTTCGATATACGCGATATCACCCTTCTCGACGGCCTTGCGGACGCTCTCGACCGGGCCGAGCGACATGATGTTGAGCGCCATCTTCGGTCCGACGCCGGAGACGGAAATCAGCTTCCAGAAGAATTGCAGCTCCGCCAAGCTCGAGAACCCGACCAAATCGAGCGCATCCTCCCGGACGATCTGGTGCGTATACAGCTGGATATGCGTACCCTTCTCGATCGACAGCAGGAGCTGCCGCGGAAGCTGCACCAAATACCCCACCTCGCCGCACAGCAGGACGACGTCCTCTTTCCCCTTTTCGAGCACCGTGCCCTTGAGATAGGCGATCATATGGACCTAGTCTACCGTCCCGTTTCGAGGTTGACAATCGAACATCGTGCGTTTTCAAAAGAAAAAACCTGGGTTTACCAGGTCAGTCAAGATTCGACGATGAACGTATGCTTTCCAAGCTCGCCGGAGACATCGGCCACGAGCCGGTACATGCGTCCATCAAGCTCAAAGGAGCGTTTGCCGCGAGCCAGACCGGCCAGATGGTCGCCGGAAGCTCCGCGGAACACGGCAATCAGAAGGAATGCGTAAGGCGCCTCCAACGGAGGACTGACGGCGCAATCGGCGCCTGAAGACACGTTGCGCAAGGCGACCTTCGCCTTCTCGATCAGGAGCCAATCCACGACCATGAGCCCTCCTTCATCGGGAGGGCTGAACTATAACGGGGGTTCTTCAAAAATGCAAGGTCAGAGCTTGATCCTCCGTGCATTCGGCTTCAAAGGCGCGCGCGGGTTGATGGTCAGGTCGGGAAGGCTCAGTGCCATGTTTTGGTCATCCCAAAGGCGCAGGCTCCCGCCGACGTCATAGATGTCATCCCGGCTCGTCTTGCGATCCTTCCCGTAAGACGGGTCGAATTTCGCGCTTCCGAAATCGATGATCCAGGCCTTCGTGCCGTCGTCGGAAACCATGATGTTGCGTTCATGCAGATCGCGATGGAACAACCCGGCGTCATTGAGGGCCCGGATCGCGGAACCGACCTGCAAGGCGATCTCCTCTGAAATAAGGCCTGAGCCGTGCAGGGTATTGTAGATGACCTGCGCCGCCTCATCCCTGGAGTAACTCCGAAGCTCCTCGACGTGAGCGATCAAGGTGTCGGCAAGAACATCCTCACGCCATTTGGAAGCCTCCTTGAAAACCGCGTATTTCGTGGGATCGCGCTGATACAGCCCATCCGCCATCTTCTGGAACATCAGATGGGACAGCGTCTTGCCCTTCACGGTCTCCATGACGATGTATTCAGGGATGTTCCCGCGCTCATCCGGGGCATCATCCTGCACGTAACCGACCACGAACGGCACGCTGGCAGGCATCCGCTTTTCCAGCCATGCTTTCCTGGATGGGTCCTCCGCGGCGTCGATGCGCGCTTGGTGCTCCATGCGAGCCTTCTGCAGGATCACCAACGCCAGCGTCTGGATGCGCGCTTCCTCCTCCATACCGTTCTCATATGGCTGCAGGCGTTCAGGGCGGGCCAAATGCTTGACCCCGATGCCCGAAGACGGGTTGGAGTAATAATCACCCTTGTTGCCGACGCCTGATGCCTCCCGCGTCCTCAGCTCCGCAATGAGGTCGAGCGTGACTTTCTTGTCCTCCTGCCGTCGTTCGGGACTTTCGTTCCCTTCCTGGATCTTCCTCTCAGGAGATCCCGTGGGCAGCAGTTCGGACGGCGAAGAGAAGCGCATATCAGGATCATTCTAGCATTTTTCGCCTCCAAAATCAAGAGCGGCGTCTTATGACGCCGCTCTCTTCACGATCTCCGGAATGTCCGCCTCCGTTACGCCGCCCAGCCAGACGTCATCAGGTTGGATGGCCACGATCACGCCCTCCGCGCAACGGTCGAGGCAGCCCGACTTCGAGACGCGCACCGTCAGGTCGGCTTCCTTCATCGCCTCCTTCAGTTTCAGGCGCACCTCCTCGGCGCCCTTCATGCCGCAGCACTCCTTGCCGCCCTCCTTCACGTTCGTGCAGACGAACACGGTCTTGCGGTATTTCTTGCCGATGTCTTGCATGTCAGTTCTTGATGATGCCGATCTTCATCGTCTGTCCATCCGCCTCGACTTCGCCGGTCGCGAGTGCGCCGTCGAGCGACGTGGTCACGGCGTCGGCTTTGACGTCGACCATGATCGACACACCGTATTCGGTCATGACCTCTTTCCAGAATCCTTCCGGAGCCTCGGTCAGCAGGGTGATGCGATCCTGGATCGTCAGCTTGGCCTCCTTGCGCATGGAGTTCACGGCGCGCGTCAGTTCGCGGGCGGCGCCTTCCCGCTTGAGTTCAGGGGTGAGGGTCGTGTCGAGTTCGACTTCGAGACCGGTCGCCTCCACGTAGTCGGCCTTCTTGACGTTCACTTCTTCAGCCAAGATTTCGAGCATCCACGGCTCAAAGGGTCCTGGGCGCTTGACGGTCAGTTTTCCGAGCGCTTGCCGCACGGGAATACCGGCAGCGGCACGCTTTTCCAAGCCGAGCGAGCACGTTTCCCGCACGCGCCGCATCTGGGAAAGCAGGGTCTCATCGATTTCGCCAGCCTCCGGCCATGCGTCAAGATGGACCGACTCCTTCCCGCCACCCAGCTCCTTATAGAGCCCTTCCGCCACATGCGGCGTGAAGGGGGCCATGAGCTTCGAGAGCGTCAGCAGGCAGTGGCCGAGCGTAGCCACGGCCGAAGCCTTCTCCTCGTCGGTACCGCTCTTGAAGCGGTCGCGGCTGCGGCGCAGGTACCAGGTCGAGAGGACGTTGGCGAAGTCGGAAACGGCCCGGCCTGCCGTGACGACGTCGAACTTCTCGAGGCTTTCCGTGACGGTCTTCGTGAGAGCGTTCAACTCCGAGAGGATCCAGGAATCGAGCGTGTGAGCGGGCTTCGGCGATTCGGAGGGTGCGGCGGCGTTCTCCCCCGCGAACATCTTCCAGAACGACAGCACGTTCCACAGGATCAGGAAGAGCTTCTTCACGACGCCGTCGACTTCCTTCTCGTCGAAGCGTTTCGGGTCGCCCGGCTGGTTGACGGTGTAGAGATGGAAACGGACGGCGTCGGCACCGTACTTGGCGAACATGTCCCAGGGGTTCACCACGTTGCCCTTGGACTTCGACATCTTCTGACCCTTGCTGTCGAGCAGGTGGCCGAGGCAGATGACGTTCTTGTAGGCCGGTTCCTTGCCGAGCAAGGTCGAGACGGCCAAGAGCGTATAGAACCAGCCGCGCGTCTGGTCGATGGCCTCCGAAATGAAGTCGGCCGGGTACCCGGTTCCCCCGTCGATCTTTTCCTTGTTCTCGAAAGGATAGTGCCACTGCGCGAACGGCATGGCGCCCGAATCGAACCAGACGTCCATCACTTCCGGGACGCGGCGCATCTCCTGCCCGCACTCGCAGGCCAGGGTGACGGCATCGATGAACGGCTTATGCACGTCGAGCGCGCCCTTGTGGTCGAACGGCCAGTTCGGGACGGAGAGCTCATGGAACGATCCGGTGGCGGGATACGCCTTGCCGGCTTCGTCGAGCGCCTCGGCGGACCAGGCGCCCGTGAGCGCGGTCTCGAGGATCCAGATCGGATCGCCATGCGAGACGATGGCGATCTTCTTGCCCTGATGCGCACGGTCAAGTTCGAACACGACGGCCGTCATGCGGGCGCGGACGTCCTCGAAAGACTCGCCGCCCTCGGCTGGCTTGGACATCTTCTCGGCGGTCGAAGCGAACTGCGCGTTGTATTCCGCTTCGCTGCGGCCGTTCCAGACGCCGAAATCCATCTCGCGCAGACGCGGCTCGAAGACGAGCTCCGCGCCGGTCGCTTCCTTGAGGAGCTCGGCAGTCTGCTTGGCGCGATTGAGGTCGGAGGAGACGATCAGGTCGACCCCTTCCGCCTTGAGCGCGGAGGCGGTCGCCTGGACCTGCGCGCGGCCTTCGTCCGTCAGGTGGACGTCGCCATTCTTCTCTGGCCACGAGGAAAGGTAGCCGCCATGATTGGACATCGCCTGCCCGTGGCGGACGACGAAGAAGCGGTTCTTGCGGAAGCGCTTGGCATCCATCTCCTCGAAGGAACCGGCCGTGCGCGTCTTGCCGCAGGCGCATTCCCAAATCGGCAGCGGGGTTCCCCAATAGCGGTCGCGCGAGATGGCCCAGTCCTTGATGCCGCGCAGCCACTCTCCGAAACGGCCTTCCTTGATATGCGCCGGCTCCCAGTTGATCTTGTCGTTGTTCGCGACCAGCTCCTTCTGCAGCTTGCTCATGGCGATGAACCACGAGTCTTTCGGGTAGTACAGGAGCGGCGTCGAGCAGCGCCAGCAGAACGGGTAATCGTGCTTGTATTTCTCTTCCTTCAAGAGCAGGCCGCGCGCTTCCAGGTCCGCGATGATGTCGCGGTCGGCGTCCTTCACGAAGCGCCCGGCCCAGGGCGCGACTTCCTTGACGAAGGCGCCATCGAGGCCGACGGTCATGAGGACCGGGAAATCGTTCTCGCGGATGACGTTCATGTCGTCCTCGCCGAAGGGGGCCATGTGCACGATGCCGGTGCCGTCGGCGGTGGTCACGAAGCTGCCGGCCACCACGCGGTGCGCCGGCTTCGTGAGCGGCAGGAATGCGTACAGCGGCTCGTACTCCATGCCGAGCAGGTCCGAGCCCTTCAGTGTCTCCAAAATGTCGGCCTCGCCCAGGATCGAGATGCGGTCCTTGGCCAGGATGTAGGTCTCATCGCCCTTCTGCGCCTTCACGTACGTGATGTCAGGGCCGACGGCCAGGGCGGTATTGGAAGGCAGAGTCCAGGGCGTGGTCGTCCAGGCCAGGAAATAGGCGTCCCCCCCTCCCTTCAGCTTGAAGCGCACGTAGACCGTGTCGTCCTCGACCTCCTTATACCCCTGCGCCACTTCATGCGAAGAGAGCGCTGTGCCGCAGCGGGAGCAGTACGGGACGATCTTGTGCCCCTTATAGAGCAGGCCCTTCTTCTCGATCTCGGAAACGATGTTCCAGATCGATTCGACGTAGTCGTTCTTGTAGGTGACGTACGGGTGCTCCAGGTCGACCCAGTAGCCCATGCGCTTGGTCATGAGGACCCATTCGTCAAGATACTTCCAGACGGATTCGCGGCACTTCTCGTTGAATTTCTCGACGCCGTAGGCTTCGACCTCCTTCTTGTTCTTGAGGCCCAGCTGCTTCTCCACCTCCAACTCGACCGGCAGGCCGTGCGTATCCCAACCCGCCTTGCGGTCGACGCGGTAGCCCTGCATCGTCTTGAAGCGCGGAATCAGGTCCTTGAACGCGCGCGCCAGCACGTGGTGGATGCCCGGCTTGCCGTTGGCCGTCGGCGGACCTTCAAAAAACACGAAAGGACCCTTCGGCGAGGGCTTTTCCAGGGTCTTCTTGAAGATCCCCTTCTCCCCCCATTCCTTCTGGAGATCCTCTTCAAGTCGCGGGAAATTTGGTGCAGCCATATGGAGCTGACTTTAAGGGAAAAGGCTGATTTTGTAAACAAATTTAAAAGGGGTCCGTACGACCCCTTGCAGTTGCCCGTTCTCACTACCAGACCAATACGTAGACATCCGACTCCATCGACCCGGAAGCGGTGACGATCAGGTAGGCGGACTTGCCGTAATCGCGTCGAATCACGCGTTCAGCGACGCGTCCATTGACGATGAAGGTTTCCACGTGGTTGCCGAGCGCATCGATCGCGACACATTCTCCACCGTCCGGAAGCAAGCTCAACTTCTCCAGGACGAGGCTGTAGAACGTCCGCAACGTGACGTTGCCGATCCTGCGAATCGCGCCCAACCGCCTCCCCTTTCCACCGATCCAAGGAACCGATACCTCCTTCACCGCCGTGTCTTGTTCACCGTTCATGTCGATCTCCCTTTGCCCGACTGCCGTCAGGCGAGCTGGATTCGCCGAAGCCGAAGCGGCCTGAGCCGACGTAAGATACCATGCTTCGGCGGTTTTGTCAACCTGTCAGAGCTTCGCTATACTCCAACATATGATTTATCTCGGTTCCGATCACGCCGGATACGAGCTCAAGCAGGGGGTCGCCCGACTCCTGCAGGAAGCCGGCGAAGATGCCACCGACCTGGGCGCGCTCGAACCCGACCCGTCCGACGATTATCCGGACTACGCTTTCGCCGTCGGGAAGGCTGTGGCGGAAAACCCGGGTGCCAAAGGCATCCTGGTCTGCGGCTCGGCGCAAGGTGTCTGCATCGCCGCCAACAAGGTCAAAGGCGTACGCGCCGTGGCGGTCACGAACGCCGAGGACGCCGCAAGGTCGCGGGAGCATAACGATGCGAACGTGATCTGCCTTTCCGGTTGGAACCTATCGGGAGAAGAGGCCGAGGCGATTGTCGCCGCGTTCCTCTCCACGGACTTCACCGGCGAGGAACGGCACCTGCGCCGGATCGGCAAGATCGAGGCGTACGAACACGGCCATGGTTGAGATCATCCCGGCCATCCTGGCCAAGGACGAAAAGGAACTGCGCCGCAAGATCGAGTCCGTGAGCGGCCTCTGCGAGACGATCCAGATCGACGTGATGGACGGCGCGTTCGTCGACAACGCCACCTGGAACGACCCGGAGCGGCTCCAGAAGATGCCCCTGCCGATCGATTTTGAAGTCCATCTGATGGTCGAGGACCCGCTCGAACGCTTCGATGCCTGGTCCTTGGCGGGCTGCAGCCGCGTGCTGATCCATGCCGAATCGGTGAAAGACCTGGCCGATGCGCTCCGGCAAGCCAAGTCGTACGGCATGGAGGCCGGCATCAGCTTCAATCCCGAGACGCCGATCTCCGCCATCGCGGACGCCATCGCCGAAGCCGACGTCGTGCAGGTCATGGGCGTCCACCCCGGGCATATGGGCCAACCCTTCCAAGACGTCGCCCTGGAAAAGGTCCGCGAACTGCGCTCCAGGTTCCCGGACCTCATGATCGAAGTCGATGGAGGCGTCGCCGTCGGGATCGCCCGCCGCCTGGCCGATGCCGGTGCCGACCGCCTGGTCTCCGGAAGCGCCGTCTTCAACTCCGGCGCGCCCGCCAAGGCGATCGACGCCCTCCTGGCGGACGTCGAAAGCGAAGAATGAAGCACCTGATGAGCCGGCTCGCGAAGCCGGCTTTCGTATTGACAAAAACCCCGTAAAATCGTATGATTTCCTGAACCTCAACCCCCATGAAGACCGTCGCGCGCTTCATCATCGGCCTGCTCAAACCGTATCGGAACACCATCATCTGGTGCTCCTTGCTTGCGCTTGCCGCCGCAGGCATGGGCGTGCTTTCCCCGATTTCTCTCGGCAAGGCCATCGACGCCGCCGCCGGGAAAGGGAGCGGCTGGCTGGTGGCCGGCGGCATCGCCGCCTGGTTCTTGCTCGGAGACGCCACGCAACGCGCCCACTCCTGGCTGTATCGCAAAGGCAACGACATCGCGTACGAAGCCATGTCGCTGTTCCGCGTGCAGGCCGTGGCCGACCTGATCCGCAAGCCGCTCTCCTTCCATTACGGTCAGCGCAGCGGCGACATCACCGAAAAGCTCTCCAATCTCGATAATGAAGCCACCAACGTCATCTCCGGCGTCATCTTCGACCTGGCGCCGACGGCCGTCACCGTGCTGGCGACGCTCGGATACCTGGCTTGGCTTGACTGGCGCATCGCGCTGCTCCTCCTCACGGCCGTCGGACTGGTCATCAATGAGAAGATGCGGACGCTCCCCGCCGCGCTCAAGAGCCAGGCGGCCTGGCGAGCTTCCGACAGGGAAATGCGGTCGACGGCTTGGGACGCCATCAAGAATGTCCTCGTGGTGAAATCGACGACCGGCGAGTCGCGGCTCACGGAGCGTTTGGCGCACCTGCGCGAACGCATGCTCAAGGATGTCGCTTCCGACAACCGATTCGACGAACGCCAATCGGTCCGCGAAAACCTGATCGTCCAGGCCGGCACGGGTTCCGTCCTGCTTTTCGCGCTGCTGAACGTGCACGCGCACGCCTTCACGTTCGGCCAGTTCACGGTCGTCTCCTCGCTGGCCATGAGCGTCCTTGGACAGGTGCGTTGGGTGCAGTGGCAGATGCGCAACCTGACCCGCGCGGCGGTGACGTACCGGGACGTGCAAGCGATGCTCGAGAAGCCGGAGGAGGACTACGATTCCGGTCGCGCCCTGGAACTGAAAGGCGGTCTCGAACTGCGCGGCGTACGTTACCGCTACCGCGAGGACGTGCCGGTCATCGAGGACGCGAGCTTCAGCGTGAAGCCCGGCGAGCGGGTGGCTATCGTCGGCGAATCCGGCGAGGGCAAGACCACGCTCATCGACCTCATCGGCCGCTACCACCTGCCGCTCTCCGGCACCATCCTCTATGACGGCATCGACGCCAAGGACGTGAACTTGCGCTCGCTGCGGGAACAGATCGGCCTCGTGCCCCAGGACTTGCCGATGCTGCATGAATCGATCGGTGAGAACATCCGCTACGGAAGGCCCGAGGCCACCGACGACGAGGTGCGGGAAGCCGCCCGGCAAGCCAGCCTGGACGCCTTCATCTCGCAACTCCCCGATGGATACGGGACGGTCGTCGGCGAACGCGGACTCAAGCTTTCCGGCGGCCAGCGCCAGCGCGTAGCGCTCGCCCGCGCCTTCGTCCGCGACCCCAAGATCCTGATCCTCGACGAGCCGACCTCCAACCTCGACAGCAAGACCGAAGAGGAGATCCAGCGCTCGCTCGAGACGCTCATGAAAGGCCGCACGACCTTCATCATCGCGCATCGCCTGCGGACGGTGCGGGACGCCGACCGCATCCTGGTGATCAAGGGCGGACGCGTGGTCGAACAAGGCCGCCACGCCGAACTGATCGCGAAGGACGGCGCGTATGCCGCCCTGCTGCGTTCGCAAGGCGGCTTGGTCGCCGCCGACGAAGCGCCTGTCGCGAAAGAAAAGGAGGATGAGGAAGGAGAAGACGCCTCGGCCTGATGCCGGGGCGTTTTTCGTTTCGTATGGTATACTTCCCTCACTATGGCTCATCTCAGCGACAAGCGCATCAAGGAGCTCGAGCTCGTCGCCAACACGCTCCGCCGACACGTGATCGAGATGGTCGCGCACGCCGGCAGCGGACATCAGGGCGGCCCGCTCGGCATGGCGGACGTCTTCGCGGCCCTGTACTTCCACGCGCTCAACCATGATCCAAAGAATCCCGATTGGGAGGATCGGGACCGGCTGATCCTCTCGAACGGCCATACCTGCCCGATCCGCTACGCCGCCATGGCCGAAGCCGGCTATTTCCCGGTGGACGAGCTCATGACCTTGCGCCGCCTCGGCACGCGCCTCCAAGGGCATCCGGAGCGCCACAAGCTGCCGGGGACGGAAACGACCTCCGGTCCGCTCGGTGCCGGGCTGGCGCAGGCCGTCGGCATGGCCTACGCGGGAAAGATGGACGGGAAGAAATGGCGCGTCTATTGCCAGACGTCGGACGGCGAGCACGAGGCCGGTCTGCATTGGGAGGCGATGCTCTTCGCCGGCAAGAACCGCCTCGACAATCTCGTCTGCATCGTCGACCGCAACGACATCCAGATCGACGGGCGCACCGAGGACATCATGCCGCTCGAACCGCTCCGCGCGAAGTATGAAGCCTTCAACTGGCACGTGCTCGAATGCGACGGCAACGACGTATCAGCGGTCGTGGATGCCTTGCATGCCGCGCGCTCGCTGTTCGACAAGCCCATCTGCCTCATCACGCATAACGTTCCCGGCAAGGGCGTGTCGTACATGGAAAACAATTTCCTCTGGCACAGCCAGCCCTTCAAGCCCGGGGAAGCCGAGGCCGCCGTCGCCGAACTCAAGGCGTATCGGGAAAAGCTCGAGGCCGAACTGGTCGAACTCCTATGATCCGCAAAGAAGCCAAGCTGATCGGGCGGCTGGACGACCCGAAGATCCCTAGAAAACCGACGCGCGACGGGTACGGTCAAGGCGTCGTCGAAGCGGCACGGAAGGACCAGAACGTGGTGGTCGTCTGCGCCGATCTGACCGACTCGACCCGCAATGCCGATTTCAAGAAGACTTTCCCGGAACGCTTCGTCCAGGTCGGCGTCCATGAGCAGTTCCTGGCGGCCGGAGGCGCAGGGCTGGCTCTTGCCGGCAAGATCCCCTTCATCACTTCCTACGCCATGTTCTGCCCGGGGCGCGCCTGGGAGATGGTCCGCACCAACATCTGCCTGAACGACGCGAACGTGAAGATCGTCGGCAGCCATGCCGGCGTCTCGGTCGGGCCGGACGGGGCCACGCACCAAGCCATCGAGGACATCGCCATCCTCCGCCCGATCCCGAACATCGTCATCGTCTCCCCCTGCGACGCCATCGAGGCCGAGAAGGCGACCCTGGCCATCGCCGCATGGAAAGGCCCGTGCTATCTGCGCCTGGCGCGCGAGAAGACGCCGGTCTTCACCACGGAGGAATCGCCGTTCGAGATCGGCAAGGCCGCCATGCTGCGCACCGGCAAGGACGTGGCGATCGTCGCTTGCGGACCGCTCGTCCATGACGCGCTCCTTGCCGCCGAGGAGCTCGCCGAAGAAGGCCTCGACGCCATGGTCATCAATTCGCACACCATCAAGCCGCTCGACGAGAAGGCGATCCTGCACGCCGCCGAAACGTGCGAAGCGATCGTGACGGTCGAAGAGCATCAGATCACCGGCGGCCTGGGCGGAGCCGTGGCGGAATACCTCTCCAAGGTCCGCCCGACCATCCAGGAGTTCATCGGCGTCCCGAACGTCTTCGGGGAATCCGGCGAACCGGCCGAACTCCTCCGCCATTTCGGCATGGACGTGCCGGCCATCAAGAGGGCCGCGAAAAAGGCGCACAAGCGCAAGACTCACCGCTGACAGGAAACGCCCTCGACAGGGGCGTTTTTTCGCGTTCGTGCTATACTTTCGGCGGAAACCCAATCATCATTCCCATGGCCAAATCCAAGAAAAAGCCCGTCTACGACGTGATTTCCGTCGGTGACGCCACGCTCGACGTCTTCGTCGACCTGATCGAAGCCTCGGTGCACTGCAACCTGCGGCAGGAGGAGTGTCAGCTCTGCCTCTCCTATGCCGACAAGATCCCGGTCGAGAAGGTCCAGCGGGTGATCGGCGGGAACGCCGCCAACAATGCGGTCGGCTCCTCCCGTCTCGGACTCAAGTCCGCCTTCTACTCGATCGTCGGCAACGACGATACCGGGCGGCAGATCATGGCGACCGTCAAGCGCGAAGACGTCTCCACCGAGTATGTCCAGATCGACCGGAAACAGGAATCGAACTATTCGGTCGTCCTGAACTACAAGGCGGAGCGGACTATCCTGGTCTACCACATCGACCGCAAGTACAAGCTCCCCAAGCTCAAACCGGCCAAGTGGATCTACCTCACCTCGATGGGCAAGAACCATCTCGACCTGCATGAGGAGCTCCGCAAGCATGTGGCCAAGACCGGCACCAGGCTCGGCTTCAACCCCGGTACGCATCAGCTGAAGCAGGGTCTCGAGAAGCTCAGGCCCCTGCTGGAAATCACTGACGTGCTGTTCGTGAACAAGGAAGAGGCCAAGCGTATCGTCGGGGAGGTCACGGACATGAGGGACTTGCTGGCGGCCGTGCGCCGCATCGGGCCGAAGACGGTCGTCATCACCGACGGCGACAAAGGCTCCTATGCCCATGACGGAAGCGCCTTCTGGAAATGCGGCGTCACCGACACGGCGGTGGTCGAACGCACCGGCGCCGGCGACGCGTTCGGAACGGCTTTCCTGGCTGCGCTCCAGCACGGAAAAGACATCCCGGAAGCGTTGCGCTGGGGCACGATGAACTCCGCCTCCGTCATCACCAAGGTCGGGCCTCAAGCGGGCCTCCTGACCAAGTCGCAGATGACCGCCTGGCTCAGGAAGTTCCCGACGATCAAGGCGCAGCCGCTCTGATATGCTGGTTTCCCTCAAGAAAGTCCTTGCCGATGCCCATGCCAAGGGTTATGCGGTCGGGGCCTTCAACACCAACAACCTCGAGATCACCCAGGCTATCATCGAGGCGGCGGTCGCCCTGAAGTCGCCGGTCATCATCCAGACCAGCGAAGGCGCCATCGAATACGCCGGCATGGGCTACCTGAAAGCCATGGCCTACGAGGCGGCGAAGGCCAAGGTGCCCGTCGCATTCCATCTCGATCACGGCAAGGACCTCAAGGTCGTGAAGGCCGCCATCGCCGGCGGCTACACCTCCGTGATGTACGACGGTTCCGCGCTGCCGGAAAAAGAGAACATCGCCAACACCAGGAAGGTCGTGGCCTGGGCCAGGAAGAAGCGCGTCTCGGTCGAAGCGGAGATCGGCGCCATCGCCGGCATCGAGGACTTCGTCAGCGTCGAGGAGAAGGACGCGCACCTGACCAGTCCCGAGCGCGCCCTGGCCTTCGCGAAGGCCACGGGCTGCGACGCTCTCGCGATCGCGGTCGGCACCCTGCACGGCGCCTTCAAGTTCAAGGGCGAGACTATCCTCGACTACGATCGCATCACGGCCATCAAGAAGCTGGTCAAGATGCCGCTCGTCCTCCATGGCGCATCCGGCATCTCTCCTGAACTGGTGGACCGTGCCAAGGACCGCTGTTCGATCCTGGGAGACTGCGCACGGCTCGAGAACGCGCACGGCGTCTCGGATGAAGCCATCCGCGAAGCCGTCCGCCGCGGCATCAACAAGATCAACATCGATTCTGACCTCCGCATCGCCTTCATCGCAGGGGTGCGGGAAGCCCTGATGAACGACAAGAAGGCCATCGATCCGCGCAAGATCATCGGTCCGGCGCGCGACCTGATGGTGGAAGTGGTCAAACATAAGATGGAACTGTTCGGTTCCGCCGGCAAGGCCTGATCTATGAAGAAAGTCTTCGTCACGCATCGCATTCCCGGTCCCGGGCTGGGGCTCCTGAAAAGCGCGGGCTTCCGGGTCATCGTCCACTCGAACAAGCGACCGCCCACCCGCACCGAGCTCCTCAAGGGGGCCAAGGGCTGCGAAGCGCTGCTGACGCTGCTGAATGACCGCATCGATGATGCCGTCCTGGCGGCAGCCGGCCCGAACTTGAAGATCGTCGCGAACTACACCGTCGGATACGACAATTTCGACCTTTCCGCGTTCAAGAGCCGCGGCATATTGGCAGCCAGCACGGCCGGTTCTTCGAACGAGGCGGTGGCTGAACATGCGGCCGCGCTGATGTTCGCCGTCGCCAAACGCCTGCACGAAGGCGACCGCTTCGTACGCGCAGGCTTGTACAAAGGCTGGAATCCGGACCTCCTGCCAGGCATGCAGCTCTCAGGCAAGACGCTCGGCATCATCGGCCTCGGACGCATCGGATCCGGACTCGCCCACCGCGCGCATCACGGGCTGGGCATGAAGGTGCTCTATCACGACGTGGTGCGCAACGATGCCTTCGAGCAGGCCGAGACCGCGAAATTCGTCGAGACGGAAGATCTCCTTCGGAGCGCCGACGTCGTCTCCCTGCACGTGCCGCTCATGCCCTCCACGCGCCACCTCATCGGCACCAAGCAACTGCGGATGATGAAGAAGACGGCGATCCTGATCAACACCGCCCGTGGCCCGGTGGTGGATGAGAAGGCGCTGGTCACAGCGCTCAAGACGAAGCGCATCGCCGGAGCGGGTCTGGACGTGTATGAATACGAGCCGAAACTTGCGCCAGGCCTGACCAAGCTGCCGAATGTCGTGCTGACCCCGCACACCGCCTCATCGACGATCGAGACGCGCGCCGAAATGTCGCGGATGGCCGCCCAAGCCATCATCGACGTCCTGGCCGGACGGACGCCCCCGAGCCTGATACCGATGCCTTGAACGAGGCGCTTGCATGATTGACCAAGACGCGGACATCCGCTAAGGTGTCCGCACATGGGCCGCTAGCTCATCTGGTAGAGCACCGCCTTTGCAAGGCGGGGGTGGTCGGTTCGAGTCCGACGCGGTCCACCAAAAGATCCGCCTCAAAGGGCGGTTTTTTTGCATCATTGCCCGCATGAGCGGGCTCGTATATCGTAGAGATGAAACATATCACCATGACGATGACTGCCGATATCGAATGCGAAATCCGGTCTTTCCTGAGCGATGACGACTACGGTCGCGCAGCCGGGCTGCTCGGAACGATCGGGACTTACGAAGGCGAGGATGAGCAAATGACGTACTATTTAAAAGGGAACGGCGATCCTGACCTGCGGATCCAGCGCAACAAGACGGGTTCCAAGATCTGGATGAAGAAAGGGCGGATGCACGACGCGGCGCGTCAAGAGATCGAGCTCCCCTGCCGGTCCGAGGACTTTCCGACGCTGGAAAAGCTCTTCCTCGCGCTCGGATACGCCGTTTCGATCAAATGGTTCCGCAAGCGGCGGACCTACAAAGTCGAAGACATCACGGCGACGCTCGATGACACGCTCGGGTACGGGAAGATCCTCGAGCTGGAGATCCTTTGCCGAGAAGACGGACGCATTGAGGCCATGCGGCGCCTGGAAGGCATGATGACGCGCCTCGGCATCTCGCCGACCCCCAAGGAGGACTTCGATGCTCGCTACGGTGACTATGAGCGGAACTGGCGCGCGCTGACCGGAGCGGGTTAAGAAATTAAGAGACATCACCTTACCTACCTATGGAAAACGCCCAGGTGGACATGTCGGAAAGCAAGCCCCGCATGCGCTGGGCGATCGTCGTCCTTATCGCCGCGCTCGCGCTCGGAGGCAGCGTCGCGGCGGCATATTTCCTGTTCTTCCGCCTCGGTCCTGAAGCCCTGCTCATCAAGTCGTTCGGCCGGGCGTATGCCGCGAAGACGATGGAGTATTCCTTGAGCCTCGAAGGCGAGATCGTCGGCAGCGCGACGGGCGATGCCGCACAAGCCCTGCCGTTCTTCGCCCAAGCCACGCCCGACAAGCCGATCAAGTCCCTCTTGAGGATCGACGGGGTGCTCGACCATACGGACGCTGCGCATCCGAAGGACGGCATGACCATGACGCTCGCTTCCACCGCAGCCCTGGGAGGCGCTCCCTTGGTCGGCATCGAAGAGCGTGGGTTGAACCGCACCGTCTACGTGCGATTGACGCACGCGCCCACCGATTTCCCCATCGATCTCACCCCGATCGTCGGCCAGTGGGCGAAAATCGACGGCGAAGCGCTCGCTGAACGGTTCGGGGTCGCGACCTCCACGACGGATGCCGTGAAGCCATCGCTTGATGCGGCGCAAAAAGCCAAGACTGCGGCCGCCTTCCTCGAACTGAAGCCGCTACGCGTCATCGAAGTCCTGAAAGAGCAGCAGATCGACGGGGTGACCGCGCATCATTTCCGAATCTCCGCCGACAAGGAGGCCATAAAAGCGTTCGTCTTGCGGCTCCGCGACATCCGGGACGACAAGGCATCTCTGGCGTACGAGAAGTTCAACGACGATCTCGAACGCGCCTGGCCCGGAATCCGCATCGAGACGTTCGAGGCATGGGTCGGAAAACGTGACGGCCTGCCGAAACGCCTTCTGCTCCAGGCGAAGACCGCCGAATCCAAAGAGATGCCTATCGCGGGCGCGACCACGATCGAGATGGACTTCACGCGCTTCGACGCTCCCGTGAAGATCGATGCGCCATCCGACGCCAAACCGCTCGAAGAGATCATGGACATGTTGCTGTCATCGAATGGCAGCAAGCCGTGAGCGATCGCACGGACGGTTTTATCCACAGTTTCCGCGTTGACGCGTCTTCAAGAGAAAAAATTGTGTTATACTGTCTGCGTACGATGATCGCGATAAGCGATCAAGTAAGAAGAAAGAGGAGGTGATTTTCATGGCAGCAAAGAAGAAGGCCGCGAAGAAGACCGCGAAGAAGAAGACCGCGAAGAAGAAGCGCTAAGCCGCTTCGAAGAAAAAACTCCTGCGCCATGCTTGCAGGAGTTTTTCGTTCCTTATTTTCCCACCGCCTTTTCCGCAAGCGCGAGCTGTTCGAGCGTATTGATGCCGAGCGCTTCGGGCGGATCGATGTCCACGGTTTCGACCGCCTCGCCGGAACCGATAGCTTTGGCCAACAGATCCGTCAGATAATACTCGCCTTGCGCGTTGGCATTCGTCAGCGTTTCCAGGCTTTTCCAGAGCCATTCGGCCTTGAAGCAGTACAGGCTCGGATTCAATTCCAGGATGCCGAGCTGGTTGGCGTCCGCGTCCTTCACCTCGACGATCGAAGCGACGCGTCCATCCTGGTCGCGCACGATCCGTCCAAAATCCGCGAACGGCTTCCGCCAGCCTTCGAAATCATCCACGCGGCAGGTCCCGAGCGTGAGCGTCGCTCCGGATGCGGCATGAGCCGCGACGATTCTTCTCAACGTGGCCGCACGGACGAACGGCTGGTCCCCGAACAGCACCAGCACGTGGTCGGCGGTGCCTTCAAGCGGCGCACGCGCCCGCGCAACGGCATCGCCGGTGCCTTTCAGCTCTTCCTGCAGGGCGTATGCGCACGCATCGCCGCAGACATCCATGACGCGATCGGCCATGTATCCGACGACAAGGACCGGCTTCGCGTCCAGGCCTGACTCCTTCACCGCTTCGAGTACGTATCGCAACATCGGCTTCCCAAGGACCGGGAACAGGACCTTCGGCAGATCGGTCGCCCCCATGCGTTTCCCTTTTCCTGCGGCCAAGACCACGATTCGGATCGTCATATGGTCCGTAGATTACATCCGGGCGATGATGCTGTAAACCTCGTCCAGATCCTGACAGATGGGCGTGTCCTGACCGGACGGTTCCGGTTTCACGCCGCGGACGGCGATCATCACCGCGGACGGCAGACGGGCCTTCAGCGCATCAAGCTCTCCTCCATGATCGTTCACGAAGACAAGCGGGCCCATCCAGGCGACGATTTCAGGGATGCACGTCTCCTTAGGCTCAGACGTATAGAGCACATGGTCAAAGAACGGGAGCAACCCGGAGCGTCCGACCTTGCCCTCCTGCCAAGCGCGATCGCCGAACGTGAGCAACGCCAGCTTCCATCCGTCTTCCTTGAGACGTCCGAGGACACGGGCGGCCGAAGGAAAGACGAACTGTGCCATCCGCTCCACGGCATCTTCCGGGCGCGTCACGTCCGCCAGGAGACGTTTGAAGGAAGCGGTGTCGACCAAGGTATCATCGAAATCGAAGACGACCGTCCCCTTCATACCCCGCCGATGCAGTTGCCGATGATCAGGGCCGCCAGCGCGTCGGCATCGTGACGGATAAGCGTGCGCTTGATCGGATCCCCGGCTTTCTGGAACGGGAAGGTCCTGGAGACGAGGTCCGCCGAAAGATACCGACGACGCCCATGCGGCCGCTCATCGGCCTGCGGGACGGGATACTCCCCCTCCATCGAATACCGATCGAGAAGTTCCTGATCCGGCATGCGCCCGTTACACGTGACGAAATCGATGCGTTCAGCCCCGAGATACCGCTCGATGCCGGCGATGAAATCCTCGACCCTGAACCCATCCGTGTGCCCTTTCCTGGTCATCAGGTTGCAGTTATAGACGACCTTGGCTTTCGAGCGGCGGATGGCCTCGGAAACGCCCTTGACCAGAAGGTTCGGAAGGATGCTGCAATAATAGTTGCCCGGACCGATGACGATGCAATCCGCCGACTCGATCGCCTCGATGGCGGCAGGGTTGGCGTAGACCTCCGGCTCGAGATGAAGATCCGGATCTTTCGGCAGATCGGCTACCTCTATCGCGTACTGTCCGCGGATGGCGGCGCTCCCGCGCCCGCTGACCAAGCGCGTATCCTGGCCGGTCACAGGAATGACGGTACCGCGCGTCGCCAGCACACGGCCGGCCACCCGTACCGCCTCGTCGAAATTTCCGGTGATCTTTTCAAGAGCGGAGAGGAAGATGTTGCCGAAGCTATGCCCCTTCAGGCTTCCGGCCTCAAAACGATAATTGAAAAGTTCACGCACGATCATGTCGGCCTCGGAAATCGCCACCAGGCATTGCCGGACGTCCCCGGGCGGCAAAACGCCGAGTTCATCCCGAAGGACGCCGGTCGAGCCGCCGTCATCCGCCATCGAAACGATGGCGGTAAGCCTGACCGGATACCGCTTCAGGCCGCTCAGTAAGGTGAATTGTCCGGTCCCGCCGCCGATCGTCACGATGGATTTCATGTACGTTCAGCTTATATGACTCCTTTCCCGGTGGGAAGTGAGCGGCCGTCCAAAAAGAAAAGCGGCCCGCGAGGAGCCGCGTTCGAATCCGACGGAAAACGACGGCTCGAAACGCCACCAGCCGCTGCGATGGGCAAGCATGGGCCCCAAGCAGATGCCGTGAAGGATGATCGTCGTCGCTTCGGCAAGACCTTATCAGCGCTCCCGAAAAACGGACAGTGGATAAATAAAGGCCCGAATGAATAGGAATCATTCGGGCTGAGACCGGTCTCAGATGTCGAAAGTCCTGATCGAGGAGGGCTCGGGGGGCCGAGACCGCTCAGGATCCGGGATTTCCATCTCTGGAGGGATTTCGAGCGAGATCTGAGGCCTGTCCTCACCCCGGCGCCGATCTCGCTCCCTTTTCAAAATTTCCTCAATGACCCATGGATCCAGCATGTGTCCTCCTGGCAAGCGGGTGTCTGACTCAAGCATTACACGAAAAGTCGTCCCTGTCAACCCCGATAAAACACGACATCATTTCAAAATATAGCAAAAACCGCCCTTTTGGGACGGTTTTTGCATAACCCGGCACTGACTTACTTTCGCGGGACCGAGTTGGGTCCGACTATCATCAGCCTTGCATAGCTTAACTTCCGTGTTCGGGATGGGAACGGGTGTGACCTATGCGGTAGAAGCACCGGAAATCAAGGCACCAGAGTGCCCGATTCCGAAGGAATCGAGAAATGTGACATCTTGATTTCCGTTCCCGAGAGACGTTCTCTCAGGCGGATTTTTGGGTAGAAGGATCATGGGCGTCCAGCCACGGCTTGCGCCGCAGCTGAAGCACTCATGCTTCAGTAGTTGTAGAATCGACTTATTAGTACCGTTCGGCTGAAACCCTTGCGGGCCTTACACCTACGGCCTATCAACCTGGTCGTCTCCCAGGAGTCTATGAATACTAATCTTGGGGACGGCTTCACGCTTATATGCTTTCAGCGTTTATCCGTACCGAATGTCGCTACCGAGCAGTGCCCTTGACAGGACAACTCGTACACAAGAGATTCGTGCTTCCCGGTCCTCTCGTACTAAGGAAGCGCCCCCTCAATATTCTACGCCCGCAGTGGATAGGAGACCGAACTGTCTCACGACGTTCTGAACCCAGCTCACGTACCGCTTTAATTGGCGAACAGCCAAACCCTTGGGGCCTTCTTCAGTCCCAGGATGCGATGAGCCGACATCGAGGTGCCAAACCGGACCGTCGCTATGGACGCTCGGGTCCGATCAGCCTGTTATCCCCGGAGTAGCTTTTATCCGATGAGCTTCGACCATCCTACATTGGATCGTCGGATCACTAACTTCCGCTTTCGCGACTGCTCGACTTGTAGGTCTCGCAGTAAAGCAGGCTTGTGCGTTTGCGCGTCCAGCCCGATGTCTATTCGGGCTAAGCCTACCTTTGTAAACGCCTCCGCTACTTTTTAGGAGGCGACCGCCCCAGTCAAACTACCCACCAGATACTGTCCCTTCGAAGCCATTCCGCACCAAAGGTAAGAATTAAAACATTTCAAGGGTGGTGTCTCATCGGCGCCTTGCGGCTCCCACCTACACTGAACATGAAACGTCCTAATCCAATATCAAGTTGTAGTAAAGCTTCACGGGGTCTTTTCGTCCAGCTGCGGGTACAGCGCATCTTCACGCCACTTGCAATTTCGCCGAGTCCATCGTTGAGACAGTTGCTCTCTCGTTATGCCGTTCGTGCGGGTCGGAACTCACCCGACAAGGAATTTCGCTACCTTAGGACGGTTATAGTTACCGCCGGCGTTCATCAGCGCTTCAGTTCAAGGCTACGCCTAAAATAAATTTCAGGATCACCTCTCCCTTTAACGTTCTGACACTGGCCAGGCATCAGCCCCTATACATCGCCTTGCGGCTTTAGCAGGGACCTGTGTTTTTGGTAAACAGTCGGAAAGCAGACGCTTGCTGCGGCCCCGCGTACGCCGTCTTGCGACGGTTTCCGCGTGGCAGGCCTTATACCGAAGGTACGGCCACTTTTTTGCCGAGTTCCTAAACGATGGTTATCTCGTTCGCCTTGGCACGATTGTGCCCATCCACCTGTGTCGGTTTACGGTACGGTTTCTCATGACTTGACCCTAGGAGCTTTTCTGGTCACCACCTTTTCTCGAATTTCCAGCGGTTAAGCCGAATTTCGACCACCCTTTCCTTTGTGACTGCGGATTTGCCAACAGTCGGATCGGGTTTCTCGACGCGCGCATTCAGAGAGCGCTCGAGATCCGGCGATGCGTCACTCCATCGGACGCCATGAGAAGTGCAGGAATATTGACCTGCTCATCCATCGGTTACCCCTTTCAGGTTGGCCTTAGGACCGACTAACCCTGGGACGATTTGCGTTGCCCAGGAAACCTTGGATTTACGGCGTCGAAGGTTTTCACTTCGATTTGTGCTACTTATGCCAACATTCTCACTTCCCTGCGCTCCACCGGCCCTTACGGGTCCGACTTCACTGCTGCAGGGAATGCTCCCCTACCAATTGCGGATTGCTCCGCAAGTCCACGACTTCGGTACTGCATTTGAGCCCCGGTATATTTTCGGTGCCAAGCAACTTGACCAGTGAGCTGTTACGCTTTCTTTAAAGGATGGCTGCTTCTAAGCCAACCTCC